>JAABUH010000183.1_pt1 | contig 96276 bp, 108 predicted proteins | sample 5559121 | NCBI WGS metagenome assembly JAABUH01 (sample SAMN10711871, study PRJNA513364) | rock metagenome | isolation source: Antarctica rocks | place: Antarctica: Victoria Land, Battleship Promontory nord | collected 2015-12-28
TTCAGGGGGCGAGGAAGAACAGTCTCCGCTGGTTTGGGTTGTTCGGGGGTTTTCGGATGGTCGGTCTCCTCTGGTTCCGGAGAATCGGGTCCGGCTGTGGCGGGAGAGTCGATATTGTCGTGGTAGGTAATATGAATGCCGCTTTTGACGAACTCGCAGCCAGTCCCTGTCGACACGAAACACGAAGGCAGGACTGAACCTTCCCTGTCTTTGGGTCCCATCGATCGAGCAGGGATTCGTGCCCGCGGGCTGCTGCTTTCGAGCACTTGAGCTGGTCATGCCTCCGAAAAGTCAGCTCATGTACTCGAACGGCCCCGAAAAGAGAGAATGAAAGCTCAAAGACAGATACTCACCTATAGATGAAGGCTGGGAGGCAGTTCGGTTTATGACATCCAAACGCCTCGCCATTCGCATCGTAGCAAGTCGGTCCTCGGCTGTTCAAGCGGTAGTAGTGAGCGGTCGCTGCCGAAGGTGTATATCACATGAGATGGTGGGTGTAGGCGATTACCGAAGGACAGTAGCGGTCTGCAGCGTGTACGAAATCTTGCAGGGGCTGGAGTGCGTCGCGAAGAGCTTGTGCGTCGGGACCATTGCCGAAAATGGGGTCAGTACCTTGGGTCCAGCCCGAACGGTAATCGTCTTGGTCGTCGAAGGTAGGAATAGCGAAGCCGGCAGGGTGCCTTGATGCTGTCATGGTGCGTGAGGAGTATTGACGAGTATCGAAGGCGCTCGAGGTCGAGAGCCGGAAGAAAGAATCGAACTGCTTGCAGAGCCGCGGCAGAACAATGGTCGCGGATCACTCACAGGCCTGTATTGTCCTTTCGTAAGCGTATTGTCCCTTCGCGTTGATGTGTTGTTCTTTGAGAATCGCTCTTTGTTGGCTTTGTTTCCGTCAGTTGGATGATGTTCTATGTTGAGTGATTTTCGACAATGTCAACAAAGCGAAACGACCTCTTCCTTGTCTTGGAGTACAATGGAGCCTTGTAAGAATAGCTATCATCAGGCTCGAAGCGTATAATGTGGTTTCGGTGTTGTTGTTCGCGAACAATAAGCTCATTTTGGAACAATGAGCGAACGACACCACAGTGGACGAAAGGCTGAGTTTCGAGCTCGAATGATGCACATCCGGTCTGGTGTGGATACTTGGGACGTCCCAAAGACCTGTGCAAGTGATCATTCTGTCATTCGGATAAGTTACAAGATCTGGCTGGTAATCTGAAGATCTGGCTGGTAATCTGAAGGCTAATCTGAATCTATGGGGAAAGGGTCCAGAGATTACGTTAAGATTAAAAACGTAATATTTAAAGATTAAATGTACATGCTGAAGGGCATGGGATCTCCGAGATCCGCCTGACACGTGGGTGCCTGATCACCGAGCAGTTCGAAGAGTGTAAGCTACTGTATATAACCCGTACTGGAAGAGTTCCGGAAATGCACACATATCCCACCGCTCGCAGCTCTCCGAGTCACTTCCTGCTACGCCTGTCACCATTCTCAAGCAAAGCATCGAGCAACATGATCACCGCTTCAATCGATATCGCCGGACCGGCACACATCGTTCGTGAAGTCGTAAGTCCCCTCCTTCAACCCTCTTTACCTTCCCCTAACCCAAGCTAATCCTCCTTGATCCAAGTCACTCAATCTCCCCCTACTTTCAACATGGCATACAGAATTCATCTATTCGATCGTCTCCCTCACACCAGGAAAGTCAACTGGACTTGGAGTTGGTTCCGGGAAATAAGATGTTCTCCAGGATCTCGGAGATGCAATTCACCCAGACTATCCAGGTATGTCGAAGACTCAAAACTCCCTTACATCCTCCCTTCTCCCCCTTTTCCTCGATCGCTTAAACCGCATATTCGCGTCCACGCTCAAAGGTCAATCCGTTACCTAGTCGTCAAGCTAATGATCGCTGAGAAAAACACGCCCGAGATTATCGAATGGGTCGGACCGTGGTATGGCGACCTAACCGGTACTCACGGGTTCCAATATCATCCTTCTACCGATGACTCAGAATGATCCACCTTCACACAATGGGAAACTTTCACCGGGATTTTGAGCCCTTTCATGAGCTACCCGAATTAGGGAGGTGGGACGGCCACACTAGAAGCGTTTGGAGTAGTCAGTTAATGTGGATCTGAAGAAGGAGTCGGAAAGGGTTTGGGTGATAAGAAAGTTGGTTGGAAGGAGGTGATCGATTCACTGAATGAGTATGCAACTGGACTAGACAGGTAGATGAGCATCAAGTTGTATATGTACTGTATATGAGAATCGAATATAATGCTATGCCATGCTTTACTCTTCTATGCACGAATTTAAATGGCCAAGGCGTAGACGGAAAGCACCAAGATCTCTCAAATACCAGACCTCAGACCAGCTCCTTCTCCATACTCCCCTTGGGAGCTCCAGCATCCTCAAAGTTGCGGACAAGATCCCTCACGCTCAGACTGTCTCTTCCCGTTTTCCGCTTGGGAATCGCAATGGGTGCTGGCGGGGTGCCTTTACCGGTCGAAGTGCTTGACAATGGCGAGTCTTCGGGAAAAAGTCGTGCAATCGCGGATGATCGCTGAGTCAGAGGTGGGTAGAGCGGTGGGTATAGGGAACGAGTTGGTGGCGTGGAGGCTGAGTGGGACAGGGTGTCTGTTGAGGTTAAAGCGGTCATAGCAGATCCAAGGGATGCGCCGTTGTTAGAAGGGATGCTAGAGGGCACCATGGGGGATACAGGATCGTTGGCGGTGAGGTGAGTCGGGCGCGATCGGGCCAACAGGGATGGTACGAGCTGCGGACCGACAGATGGAGTCGCTGCGATTGTCAGTGGGGCAGAGGTGGGAACGGACGGCAAAAAGGGAAGCAGTGCAGTCCAATTCGAATCTTCGGGGTGAGCGGGAGCCGACTTGAGCCTCGTTGGCGCTGTCACTGACTCCTTTATTACTTGCTTCATGGCTGTCGTATCAGGTGTCACGGTTTCAGCCTGAGCATCGCGAAGCTTGCTCAGAAGCTTGTTTTCGGGTTGTACCGCTTCACAGACCGGTGCATCGGCTAACCTCCCGGATGATGAATTCACCGAAGGGATCATAGCGGAGAAGTTGGAGAGCACAAAGCCGAGCATCCGTCGGATAGTGCTTGGCGGTCCGTTGCTCGACGATGTGTCCGTTGAATCTGTCCTGGCCTTCTTCGGTCTTCGCTCAGCTTCGACTGTCTCCACATCGACCTTCGACTTCTTCGCACGGCGCTCAAGAGCGTCCACTCGGAGCATGACAATCGCTCTATTGCGGGTCAAGGAGTGAGTTTTTTGGAAAGTGGAGACGTACCGATCCCACTCCCCGCTCAACTCACCTTCAACCCCTTCGTCGTTCAAGAACCGGCTCACGACCCTCTCTGCATCCCAATCTTCCACCTCAAGAAGCTTACCACTCCTTATCCATCCCAGGAACGGGCTACTAGGGGCAGGAAGTGGTCGGATGTCCCGCTTTTCCACCCAAGCCAATCGCTCGGCTTGATAGACCTTCTCCAGCCGCTTCCACTCCTTCACTCCCCAAAGTCTCCCTGCATACTTCCGAGGCTGACTCGAACCGGCTCTGGACACTATCACCGGAGACCGGTCCCGCCGCTTTCTCTTTCTTGGAGTGCCCTTCCAGCCGCCCGGCAAAATCAACCCCGACTCCTCGCTCTCCCATCCGCTTCCACCCGTGAAAGCAGACCGGGATCGACTTCGCCGGGTAGCCACTATCTCAAGCTCCGCTTCATATAGCAGCTCATCCTTTCCAAGCTGACGTGCCGAAGAAATAGTGGCAAAATGGGGCGAGTCAAATTGACGACAGTTCCCGCGCCGAGGGATGCTACGAGATGGTGCTTTGACCGAAGAAGCGGAAGGTTTCGCTTGAAATATCGGAAGAACGCCATTTTCGATGTAGTCATGATTCTGATTGATCAGCTCGAATGGGAATAGCATTGGACAGCACCTACCAGCTTAAGGATCGCCGCTGCTCGAGCTGCGGCACGAGGGTCGAGACTCGAAACTTCCACGACGGATCGCATTGACTGATCGGCCTCCTCATTTTCCACGGTCGCAGTGAAAGAAGCGAGGTCATCATGTAGACTTCTGTTAGGCCTCGGAACGGTACTGAAACCTTCTGCAAGGGTGAATTCTTGCGAAAGGCCTTCTGATGGCCGAGCAGGGCCGGAGCTCGAGCTGTTTCGACGACGGAGCATCGCTTCGATTGCAGGAGCATTGCCGTATCGGTATACCAAGGGCTGCGATTGCGAGGGCACCGATACGGCGGGCGATAAGGGTAGCGTTGAGGATTGCGCGCTGTCGGACGTGTTCGCAAGAATAGGAAGTGAGGCCAGTGACGGGTAGAGCGAGGAGAGGTTGACAGAAGAGACAAACGCCAAAGCATCACTATCTGGTGTCTCCTTTGAAGACCTTGGCGTATCGCTATCCTGGTTATCCTCGAGCTTGACGATACCTCGATCAATGACTTGGATAACGATCTTCTCGCTATCCTCTTGCAATTCCTCGTCCTCCTCCTCAGACCGAGCGGTTGATGATTGGGCTTCGCACTCGGCAACATCGTCGTCAGACATGTCTGACGCTTCCTGTGCCGGGGACTGACTGGCTCCGAGAATATTTCTACCATCCGGTTGCTCAAGCTCGGGCTCAGAGAGGGACCATTCGCCACATTCAGCCTCTACTGTGAGGTCGCCGCCGAGCTCGTCAAAGGACTGTTGGTTGATCTCATCCTCCTCAACAACAGGATGATCGGCTTCCACTCGCTCGTCCGTTGCTGGCGTGGTTGAAGCGCATTCCGCTCGCTTCACCTCTTCCGCACCTACTGCGGTGAGAGATGGCTCGATCGTCTCAAGAGGAACGGGTTCCGTCATAATCTCGGTCGAAAGATTCGATGGAGAGGGATCATCCTGGCCGTTGGTCGACATGCTCCATTCGCCGTCTTCTGCTTCTCTTACATCCCTTTCTTGCCCTTCGTACGTTGAGCGATCGGACTCTTCGGTTTCTGGCACCGCCGAAATTTGATCTTGATGGGTCTGTCGATCACCAAAGCCGATCGGAAACTTCTGAGCTACCGGTTCCTCCGGCTGCGGATTCATAGCGTCCTCCTCTCTGGCATCCTTCTCAAGCTCTTGCGTCGCTGCTGCCAGACCCATCCGCGCTTGTTCCAGCATCCTGTCCAAGCGATCATGATCGCGGACCGGTGCTGATCTGACGATCGAGGTAAACACAAGGTCACAGGGAAGAGCTGCGGGGCTCTTTGAGTGGGATCGGAAAGACGGCTCGAATGATGCGACCCCTGCTGGTGATGTTGACCTTGAAGGCGGTCTCTGTCGACTGAGCACATGGACGAAGGTGTCGTCCCGCATTCTCTCGCTGTGTTCGGCGTCGGTGTCATCGTCTGAAAAGCAGACTTGACCGGGATCGTACTGGTCGCCGGGAGCGTCGGCAAGGTTCTGCGGGTTGTGGAGATCGTCCGCGGTAACAGGTGCCGAATGTAACCTCATCGTCTGGGAATGAGCAGGATACCGAGATGATGAGGCGATGTTCTCCGGTCCCGTATGCAGGTCCTGACCCAGTCCCGCTTGCCAAGACTCCACCTTCGGCCAGACGATGTTTTCCCCTTCGATCTCCAGGCCCTTCAACAACAATGGGTCGTCCCCAGGACTTGCTTCTACCGCCTTCTCCAAGAATCCGACTACCACACCGCTCAATGCCTTTCGAGCAGATGGTGTCAGCGATCGCCGTAGTCTTGCTGAAGAGAGGGGGGTCCGAATTTGTGTGCGAGGCTTGGTTTGGATAGTCTTCGGAGTCACTAGACGTTTCACAGCGGAGAGTCGAGATCGGCGATTGGCTGGAGGAGCAGTAGACGGAATAGACCGACTTGAACGGACAGTAAGAGGAGTTCCGGAGGTGGAGGCGTGCAAAGAAGGGCCTGTGGAGGATGCAGGACTGCTCGAGGACGAAGTCTGGTATAACGTCGCTGACAGACTCCTCGACTGACGATCGGCTGGTCGAGGCGAGGCGATCGTAGCGGCCCTGTTTTGCACTTCGAACGGTGAACGTAATCTCGGCGCTTGAGGCAGGAAACCCGTCTGATCGACTCGAGGAGACTTCTTCCGCCGGGGATTGGGAGAGGGGCCTTGGGAAGCCGATAGGTGGATGCAGGGCGTAGTCGACGAGACGCGAGGAGGGGTAGGGGTAGGGCGAGGTCGTACATTCGAAACAGGTCGCAAAGGGATGGTCGACTCAGGGTCCGACAGTGATTGCGATGAAGGCGGCGTGGGTAGTCGATGGATAGGTTGATGTTGAAGGAAGCACGACGGGCGGACCAAACGTTGAAGGGATTCAACCTAGATTCATCAGCCTTTATCAGACCACAGAGGTGTGGCTACTGACCGTGGCATCCTGGCTATTCGCCGGAGTCATCAATCTCGCACCTGGTCCCGCTGCCACCATAGCCTCATCACAGCTATCATCGGTTTCCGATAACAGTAATGCCGGCGACATCTCGGGTGGCCGCATGTTAAGGAGCAAAGTGTCATCTTCGCTGTACTCTAAAGCGATAGACGAGCGAGGTCTGACCGGTGCTGTTGATCGAGTGGATGCAGGAACGATGGGGCGCGATTTGGTCTGGATCTGTTCTGAGATGAGGGTTGGTGTAGATCTTATTCGAGGGGTCGGACGCGATGGTGGACCGAGAGATGCCCTTCCCTTCACCGTCTTGTCACCTCCAAACCTAACCTCGTTCGACTGCGAAGCCGGAACAAGCACATTGTCCACCCTTTCCCCGAGCGGTAAACGTTTCTTGACCGTATATGTACCACTGGGACGTGCGCCTTTGGCGGTAGAGGGGTTGGCGAATCCAGGTTGTAGAATGCGTGAAGCATTGGTTGTGGCTGATGAGGAGACTCGAGGTCGCTGTGGTGTGATGAGACTGGGCTGTCGGACCTCACGAACCATGGTCACCGATCGCACCCTCGCAAGATCGCTTTGCTATGAGTTTGGCCCCTCAAATGGTCATTGGTTGTAACAGAATGTGGTTGATGTTCCCGCTCTCGAAGGAATGAAGACGCCCGTTATGATATCCTGTTGGAATTCGAAGGCTAAGAGCCGCACGATACGTTGTTGGTATGGACCGTAGGCGCGTAGGCGAGGCAAACGCCTTGACCTCCTTACATAAACTCGGGAAAAAGGGGTAAGAAAAGAGATCAGGCAAGTTCAATCAACATTATACACAGGGAGAAAAGAAATCAAAAGTCACAACACAACACGACCGTTGCCAGCCTTATCGGTAACACTAGAACAAGGTGCCTGAACACCTTTTGCTTCCGATCGCCACACGGTACTACGATCCTTCGGGAAACCCTGAAACGAGGACGGCGTGTCAGGGACCGGGCATCACACTCGTCCGGTCATCCTCCGGTCTTGTGGTGCTGATTCTTCTTGTTCATCTGCTTGGACGTGACCGAGCTGGTTTCTCACGTCTAGCGTATCTACCTACACGATACGCGATTGTCCCCCATATCCAGCTTATTGACCTCTACCTGCTTCGAACCCCTTCTGGACGATGCATCCATACGGAAAGGTCAACCTCATTGCGACCAATCCTCCTAAACCCGCCACGAGTCCCGAGCAGAGAATCAATCAGCCCGGAGTAACATCCGCTCCTTCAAATGTCTTGCGGCCGAGCTACGGAGCGATTGATCGTGAGAAGGAGCGGGAACGAGAACGCGAGAGGGAAAGGGAGAGGCAGCGAGGTGAGTCGTTCCTGTGTAGATATGTATCGCTTACTCAATCTGATTAGAAATGCCCAAACCTTTCAACTACGCCAGTGCTTCAAGCTTGCTGAATCGACAAGCCGACTCCCAGACGACCTCGGCTTCCAACTCAGCTGCGTACCCCCATTCTCATGCCTTACCGCATCATCACCACCATCACCACCATCATCTTCACCCGCACCCATCTGCTCAGCCATCGACCACCCCCACCTCATCTACCTCCGGTACCCCACGAGATGAGAGGTCGAATCCCGGTACGACGGCTCCAACGAAGCAGAGCCCGGTAAGTACGCCAGTCACCGGCACTGCGCCTCCACCTCGCTCTCAACCTGCGGGTCTCGGGCTTAGCGCGGGACCTACGCGACCATTTGGTGGCGGCTATGGATTATTCGGAGGCTTTCGAGAGCAGGAGCTTAGGGAGCGAGAAAGGTTGGAGAGGGAACGTCAGAGGGAAAGGGAGCGAGAGAGAGAAGCGAAAGCCGTTGCGTCTGGAGTAAATCAATCGCCCAATCGACAATCCATCAACACCGGTGTCTCAAGCTCGTACCCACGACCGTCTCTCCCGCCATCTCCGACAAACTCCCGAGCGGCGCCAACTCCGACTTCAGCTCAACCCACCTCGACTAGCAACAAGCCCTCTCTATCCCCGCAGATGCCGACAGCCAGCACTGCGTCCACACCTCGTCCAAACCTTCCTTTACCCAATTTCTCCTCGCTCGGCTCCCGCTCCCTCCCCTCACCATTCGAAAATGGTCGCGAGCGGTCTCACTCGGTCAAACAGGCCGAACCTCCTTCATCCGCTCACCAACGGACTCTTAGTAATACAAGCGCTCGCGGCGATGCAGGCATGCCGAACCTCCTCGGGACTATTCAGACCAGTCCCGGTAAAGCTCCCCCTCAACCTTCATCTTCTCGTAGCATCTTCGGAGGGACACCCATAGCCCAGACACCACGAGATCGAAATGTCCCACAATCGCCTGTCAGTCGCGCTCCTTCCACCGCGGATCCGGCTGTCTCTCCCAAGACCGTTCAAATACCAACCAACTCGGCGGGATACAGCTTTCCGGCAGCCGCGTATGCTCGTACTAGTACCTACTCCAACAATTATATGGGCTTCGCAGGCGGGTTCGGATATGGTACGTTCGGCTCATCTTGGGCTGATAGGGAACGATCGAGGGAGAAGGAGAGGGAGCGTGAGAGGGAGAGACAGCGTGAGGTCGAGCGGCGGAAGTTGGAGGAGAGAGAGATCGAGCGGAGAAGAGCTGAGGAGAAGGAGAAGGCTGCTCTGGTCGAAACGAAACCTTTCCAAACACCTCGTCAAGCTACTGCATTTAGCGATCCTTACCACCGAGGCTCTTCACGGATCGAGGTGCTTAACCAACCGGAACAGACAGCTCAGTACCCGTCAGGTGGTGAACCGAGCGTGATTCAGCAGGTCGCACCACAACGAGAACCGAGACCGTATACCTACTCTGCGAAACCGGAACCACAGTCTCAGAGGGATCGGGAGTACAGCTACACCCCTCGTGAGAAACGGCCAAGGATGGACGCCGCAGTTGAAGAATCCGCTCATCGAAGAGGGAGTGTGAGCAAGTCAAAGCGGAAGAGGGAAGAGGAGAAGGTGAAATCACCGGTCCAGCCTGTTCCACTTCGAGACTTCTCGGTCTTGACGAAGGAGGTGAAGAGATGGCCGGAGGTTATGAGTTCGCCGGTCGAAGCTTGGCTCAAGAGTATTCCGGATCTCGGAGTGGTCATTGCCAACGAGGTGTATGACGGTTCCGATTGGACTTTGGTGAAGACAAGGGCGACGAAGGCGGACTGCGAGGGTGGTGTGGTGAATGTTAGGATCAACGGGGCGTTCCTTGGAGATGGGTGGGTCATAAGAGGGGAGAAAGCATGGGACGAAGCGACTCCAACTCCGCCGGGAAATGTCGAACTCGCTCGAGGGATCGATATTCGGCGCGTTTGGGGAACGGACGTATACACCGACGATTCGGATCTCGGTCTCGTCCTCATACATGCAGGATGGGTTCGATGGGTACCGAACACTCCGAAGGAGGCGACGGATCACGATGTCGTATATGTGACGGTACGGATCGTTCCTCGGCTGGTGAGGTACACGGCTACCGAGCGAAACGGAGTGAGGACGAGAGGATGGGGAAATGGACATGATGGTCTCTCTATCGTGGTCGAAGGAGTATCACGGACATCGGTATGTGATGAGATACTGTTGGGTTGAGCTGAAGGCGTAACAGGTCGGGAGGAAAGAGTTGATCTCAAGAGCGAACAAGAAGCTTCGTCTGGCGGAGATGGCTTGGCAGCGAATTGCCGTCTTGCAAGAGGATTCGAGGAAGCTCAACGGCGCTGATGCGTCGATCGCGTTCCTCGGAGGCAGAGCTGGGTAAGGAGCTTGCTCTTTTGGTAGCCAGTACATGATGTCCGCAGATGCAAGTACGAACCCGCAGCTTTCGATGATTACCTTGTCCCTCTTGAAGAAGGGGAAGGTCCCAGTCTATTCACGCACGATCTCGAACTCGATTCCGGCTCAGATCGGTGGGTTCTTGATTTGTTAAAAGATTGCTCAGCTGAAATTTCGTGGATACCGGCTTTGGCTATTACCTGAATCCGAGACCGACGCTCCAAAGCTACAGCTCGAGGAGTTTACTAAGCCCTCACTGTGCGCCAAAACGGAGATCACTGGAATAGGGAAGACCATCGCTTTTGACCTCTCGCCGGATGAGGTGCATTTCGTACCGGAAGGTTTGGCGATTAGAACGGAAGGTGAGAAGGGGCTACTATGTCCTGTTGAGATCTTTCGCTGGATCAGCTTGTCAACCAGCATATAGTGGTCGGAAGTTCTCGCTTTGCTTTGGAAGGGAACAGCGAATACGGACGGAAGAGGAAGATCGGATGGAGCGGGAAGTGGGAAGGAAGACAAATTGTATGTATCTTGTCTTTGCGGAATCTAGGATATCATGTGGCCTGTCGAGCGATCATTGTTTGCGCCAAGCAAAAGGCGGTCTTATTATGTTACGGATCACAAGGAACCCCAATTGAGGACGCCTCCATACCCGATCAGATCTGCACCTAAAGAAGACGGGGGGATTTTCGGCCGTTGATTACCGTAATCATCTCCCATCATCTGTGATAATACTCACCTAACTTATATCTTTTGGCACCTTCATACTATTGCTTCATCACGTCCAGGCACATTACGTAGCTTCAGATCCTACCGATCATCATCATTATTTTCCTCACCGACCACCGATCATTCTCAGAGTGTACCATCCTCCATCGCTTATCTATTTAATCCAGCACATCACCCGATCTCATCGATTTCTCATCCGCAACCATCTTCGAGCGATGTCTAATTCCAAGTCCCCGAGTGCCATCACCGACTCAAAAGATGAACGAGATCGCACTCTGGTGATACGTGAGGTCACACCGGAGATCACAATCTTCTCAACGCCTTTCGTATGTTCCCCCTCAATTCTATCTACTCAGCTTCACTCGCCCCCTCTGACCTCACTCTCCTTTCTTTATCTTCGACTCCATTCCAATCCAGTGTATCGAAAGACACGTTATCTCGCTGACGCCTCGAATCAGACCCGTGGAGGTGCCGCCATAGGTGGTCGATCAACCGCCATCCGTCTACCAACCTCCGAAGTTTTCCTCTACGTCTCTACCCCACACACCCCTGCCACGGCAGAGACGATCAGCCAGATGGGGGAAGTAAAATGGCTGGTAACACCCGATGGGAAACATGGGATGTTTATACAGGAGTTTGTGAGGGCTTATCCTGATGCAAAGTACGTTTTCCAAGCTCGAGGATACGGGTGTGAGATGTTGACGGTGATATCGGTGATTAGGCCGATTGGGGTGGCTGGGTTTGAGGAGAAGTTTCCGGATATCAAGTGGGCGGGATTGTTTGGTGCTGGTGGAGAGCATCAGACGTACGGCTTCGAACCACATGTATGCCGCTTCCCATACATGATTTCCTTAGCCGACCTGACCCTTCCCTTGCAGATCACCCTGGCCCAAGTCACCTCTCACATGAACCATGAACTCTTAGCCATCCATCACGCCAGCGGAACCCTCCTGGAAGCAGATATGCTCTTCAATCTCCCCCCAACGGAACAATTTTCACGTGCAGGCGGACTCCCTTTCTTCACTAAGCTGTTCGGAGGAGGGAAAAGTATGAGTCCCGGTGGAGCAGTGCACGGACCGATGGTTGCCGCCGTCGTGAAGGATAAGCAGTGAGTCGGGCACGGTACGGCCTTTCGAAAGCTAGAGGTGGCTGATGCAGTAGGTTGATTGGATGATCAGGTTGATCAAGAAGGAGTTGATCCCGATCAATAACGCGAAATGGGATCGGATCATCCCATGTCATGGGGATGTGATTGAGACGAATGGGAAGATGGAGTGGGACAAGGTATGGGCGAAGTATGTGTGAGGGAGAGATCTTAGTGATCTGTTGTAGGTGGGAGGTTGGATCAGATGATGGAGCGACGGTCGGGCGATAAGGCTTGGTACCTTCTTCGGCGATGAAAAGCAATGTGTGGAACGAAGCTTCCATCCAGATCGATGCTATAATGATATGGTAATACCTACAGAACCCGTCTTCGAGGACTTCAAGATGTCCCTGCTTATCGAGATATCTCTGGAGGATCCGCAGTACAGTCATCTCTATCAGCTACGTTCGAGACCTCTCGCAGGTTCATCAGGTAATCAAGGTTAGTCCCGGAATATGAGGGGAATCCGGATTGCCTACGATTGATGGGATCTGCTGAAGATAAGATTGGAGATTAGAGCAAAAACGCCACGTGGAGTCGTTTACACGCGATAAATGGAGGAAGAAATCAATCCTTCCTTCCCTTCATCTTATCTCATCGGTGATCCTTTCACCTCGCCATGGAGCCAGAAGATGTGAGGGAACCATCGTCACCTGCATCGCCATTTTATTGCCGGTCCGTCGCCTCACTCTCACTCTGTTGCTGTTGAGCTGATTCCGCCAGCTGGGACTTCTGTACCGAGTCTTTCCCCTCCTTACCGTTGTTCGAACATCATTTCCTCCACTCTCATCTGATCCACGAACATATCGGACTTCTCTCTTGTAAACGGCGGCGGCGGAAAGATGGCCGATGGGTAATCATCGAAGAACCGCGATTAGCCGGTCTGTCGTATCCGACCTTCCTCCATCCAGCTGATGAAAGGATTATCGCAGAGATATTACCGATAAGGGATATCGGAGATATCACGATCACCACTCCCCACAGGTACAGGGAGCTACCCCGACCCTCCGAGCTTTCCTACTCCCGAGATCCTACGAAAACGACAAAGATCTGCCTCACCGAGCGGATCGATACCTCCCCCTCCGAATGGCCAACGACCTCGACCGGCTACACCACCATCAACCAATCGCTCTCATACCGATAGCTCGAACCCGAACTCCAACCCGAACCTGAACATTCAGTCAAGCCCATTCATCCCGACTACTCAAGCTCTACGCACTCAAAACTCGAGCGGAAGGGAAGGGGAATCTCAAAACGACGAGACACCGAGTAAAATCGGAACGAGTCAAACGAATTCGAGTTCGGCTTCGACGAGGATGAAGAGTAACGATTCGATCTCTTCTTCAAAACCGCCTTCGAACCGGTTGAGTTTCGGGCAGAACGAGGAAGGTGTTAAAAGACTGTCAGCTGGAGAAGGAGTGGGGTTCAGTTGGGGTTTGTCATCATGATGAAGGGACGGGATGAGAGAATTGAAGGTGGATGAGGGGAGTTGTTTCTGACTAGGACATTGAGGGGAATTGTGATCATACAGATTGTGGTGAAAGAACATCATGTCATCATGTCATCATGTTGTCATACATGATAGGTTTCAACAGATAATATGTGATGAAATATGTAGAACTGGTCTCATGTCTCGTCACATAGATCGTTTCTCTCGTTCTCTCGTTTCTCTCGTTTCTCTCGTTTCGTCGATACCGTAAAATGTCGTCAAGATCGCTCGTGAAAGATGATGCGGAATATCCCCCAAAATCGTCTCATCTCTCGGCACTCTTTCGCCTCTTCTCCAGCATTGGGACTCGTTGCCCCCTCCAGATTCCCTCCCTTTTCCTCATCGGGGCTTGTGATCTTGTCGTCCACCTCTTTCTTCACTACCGTCACATCTGCCTTCTCGCCCTGTCCACCCTCCTTTGTTTGATCCGGATCTGCCGTCACGATCTCCTTTCCCTTTCCTTCTCCATCAGGACGCTTTCGCTTTCCTTTCGACATCATCTCTAGCCTGAGACGTGGCTCCAGACTCTTCCTTCTCCTCTCCCTCCCGACTCGCCAACCTCGCCAGATACTTCTCCCTACTGACCTCCTTCCTCCTCTGCTTCTCTGCCATCTCCCTCGCCAGACACCTCTTCTCTCAACCTTTATCTCATACTCCTCCATCTTCCCCCAAAACCTCAACGCAGCACTCGCCCTAGGATCAAGCACTTTCGGATTCTCCGGGTCCAGTATACTCGGGTTCACCTCGGATCCAATCGAAAAAGAGGTCAATACCGAGAATGTACTTGTAATTGGTACAGGGGAAGCATCCGGATCCCACCATCGTGAAGTAGGACTTCGTAACCACTTGATGAATCGATGAAGATCCCCAGGTTTTACCTTTATGACCACTAACCCTCGCGTTCTCTCTCGGTCTAGCCAATCTCTTCCAAGCTCTACCGATCACAGAGTTCTCTTCGACATCGGTCAACCAACTCCATGCGTCAATCTCGGTAGACATAGGACCTTCGTTCCATTTCCATAGCTAAGTCCCGTCCATGAGCAGAAAGCTTGAATACGTGCGTTTTCTGATCTCGCTCCTCGTTGCAAACCTAATACAAGGCAAACTTCACATACTTCGTAAACATACTTGAGGGTTTGACTCCACAGACGAAGAGCGATGAACCATTGATGCATATATTCACGGCAAGACCGAAAGGTAACCATAATTCTCGGCATCCCGCCGCCACCCTCGGAAGATCATTGAGGTGGGCGACCAGGGAATCTGGCCATTTATTTAGCATCAAATCTCGAAGATACATGGTATCACTCACCCAGGCGGCATTTGACCAGGCGGGAAAGGCATTCCCGGCGGTGCTCCAGGGAAGCCAGGCGGAGGGAAACCAGGCGGCATACTATACCATCACTCATCAGCTTCCATTCCCTTACAAGGATACCTAACTCACCCAGCAGGAGGAGGCATTCCCGGAGGAAGACCACCTGGGAAGCCAGGAGGCATACCCGGAGGTAATCCAGGCATTCCCGGAGGGAAACCAGGAGGTGGTCGAGCGTATGCCATAGGTCGAGCAGCCATAGCGGGTGCGCCTGAGAAGTAAGTCAGCTCCAAGCCCGGGCATCAATGCGCGTCCAGCAAGCGATAGATTACTATATGGGCACATGTAGCCCCACTCACCCGCACCAAGACCCATCCCACGACCCGCAGGCATCCCCCTCCCAGGTCCAGCAGTCAAAGAAGCCTTCTCGTCCCCTCCTACAGGAGGCGGTCCCTCCACACTGACACTGACTATCGTCTCTCCCCTCAGAATCACCAACCCGAGCGTCCGTTTCTGCTGTACAGTTGGGGCAGCCTCGTTGACCCCAGCTCCTTTCGTCTTCTTCCCCTTTATTTCACGTCAGTCAATACTCCGAGCTCCAGCGCTGCAGAGCCAGCTAGAAGGCGCGTCGACCCACTTTGACAATCCGAAACTCCTCACATTCTGCCAAGACGAAGTTCATATGTTTGTCATAAGCGAGCATTTGACCAACAAGCGATCGTCCGTCGTTCCTAGACCATCGTAAGCATCGAGACTTCCATGGGTAGCCTATATGGCTTGCTTGGAATAACGAGCTTACAAAGTCACTTTCAGCCGGTAGTTGACGAGAGTCACCATCTTCGAGTGCTTCGCTTTGGGAGCTACATTCAACCGCAATCAGCCAATCATACCGATCACCGGCAATAAGACACGTACGCGGCTGGTAGGCGATTGACCGCAAAGGAAGCAAAAGAAGAGGAAGACGGCGTCAGCTAATCTCATCTTGTTCCCTTCCCAAGCCATTCCCTCTTCGAAACAGCTTCCACCCCCTTAGCTCTTCGACTTTTCTCCCTCAGCGCCTCGTCCTCGTTGTACTCGCCACGTCTCGACATATGCTTCCTACTCCTCAAATAGAGCAGGACAGAATTCCGCCAGAGAAACGCCCCATCTCTCTCGCTTCGGAAATCCAGAACTCACCATTTCGGGCTTACAATCCTTCGTCACCACGCCTCGAGGCTTCGGTCTGATGATCTTTTACAACGACTGAAGCCGAACGCGAATGGTTATACGAGGAAAGTCACTGGCAGAGGACGGGAAAAGGTTGGAATACTCGAAATATCAAACGACAAGAAACGGAAGCAATCTACCGGAAATATCGGCGTTTTCGATATTTGGCTCAAGTAGGATCACTTCGAAAAGCATCAATTCACATCACTATAAACTCAAATACCCGAAGAATGGCATGCCAATGGTTCTAATGCGTGGATGGAACGGACCTCAATATGGTCCTGCTTGTATGGTTAGGCGATCATGCTGGTATCAATGAGATGTTGCAAAGATGCAGAAGGTAGAGGCTGAATGATGGATCAGGTGACTTCTGCCTGAACAACAGCCTGTCAAGAGGGTATTTGCGATGCCAGGGTGATGTGATGCAACCTTGTGACTTCGCTGCGCCCGATAGCCGTTGACCGAGCCGATATAGACGACTTCTACGGCTTCGATCAGTCTTACTCAGCTGACTTCACGCAATGATGCTCACTGAATTTGTACCGGCTTGCTTAGGACGGCCTATCGCTTACGGCTACACTCGAGGTGCGGGAGGCGGTAATATATCCCTGCCCGCCCGTGTTGGATTGAAAGGCGGGATAACGAGATCGTTCCTCGGTCTCGACGATGGCGATGGAGCAGACGGTGGCGCCCGATAATCGTATCTCGGCCGGGAGGAAGGGGGAGGACCGTTCTGTAAAGAAGCTTTCCTTCTTTCTTGCTCCTTTGCGGCCTCCCTGGACCGCTCGTCCTCGATCGTTGGAGTCCTCCACCAGTAGTTTGATGGAGGGGGAAGATGGTAATCCGGTGGTGGCGGGGCCTGTGGCTTCTGACGACCATATCGTGAATCAATAGAGGCTTCATGTCGATGCGAAGGTCGTTCGTGTCTTGGTGGAGGTGGCGGATTGTATGGCTCGTATCGACTCGAGGTGGAACTCCCCCCAGTCGCGGTTGACCAAGGTGGAGGCGACGGAGGATGGTGCTCGACTGGTGGAGGAGGGTTATGAATAGGTAGACGAGATGCAGGTGGTGGCGAAGACGAAGGTCTGGGTTTCTTCACCCGTTTCATTCGGAACCGCTCAAGATCGCTCGACGCATCTTCTGCTGAGAGCCCTCGGACTGCTACGGTAACATCACGTCGCTGTCGATGATGGCCATCGATTTGGATCGATGCGAGCTTCTGTTCTCCGGAAGAAAGGAGATTGCCGCTGTAGAAGGGCCATCCACCACCGCCACGCCCATCGCGCAGGCTGGGCAGGGTGTTCGGAAGGTACCTGAGGGTGATACGCTCGTGTTGCAGGTGTGAGATCTTGTGTCGATTCTCATTTGTCATGTCGTCGGCGAGATCGTCTCGGTAAACCTGGGCTCATCAGTATATCCGCGAATGAGCCGATCGGAATCACTGACCTTCCAGTTGGACATCGCCTGCTGCTTGTCGTGGTCGTACATGTGCATTAGGTCGGACAGGTCAGCTCTGCATAACCGTTAGTCCACAAATACTCTACGGAAAGGATAGAAGGCTTACTCGCATCGTGCCTGGAGCCGAGAAAGCTGCATCTTCCGCCTTTGATCTAGCTCATCCAGCATCCATACGAGTTGCGGGTTTGTCCCATTATGGCAAGCCTTAAGCTGCTTATCGAGACTGGCGATGGCTCTGGCATAGGGTAAATTGCTACTCATGTGCCCGTCAGACCACTCACTCATCGATCACCTTGTGGCGCTCCTTCTGCCTGGCCACGGCGATCGGATCATCCGGGTCGACTATCTCCTGATCAGCGTTGTGGACTAACAAGAACCAGCATAACTCACCTTCCCCCTTCTTCAGCCATTTCCTCTTCTTCCTGACCGCCCTCTTCCCTCCATCTCCTTTCACATCATCTTCCAGCTCGATCTTCTCCTCATCCGCCTTTTCCTCCTCCTGAGCGGGAGGTTTCCGTTTCTCCCCCACCACCAACCGGATGACCGGTTCCTTCTTGGGAGCCTCCTCAACCTCAGGCTTCTCAGGAGACGCTGAGGATGCGTCGTTACCGTTCACCGTGATAGTATCAGAAATGTCCAGTTCCGGTTCGCCCTCCTCATCATCAGGGGCTATATACTCTACCCTCGGCTTTATATCGGCGACTGGTAGAGGGACGATAGCTTTCTCCTTGCCCTTCCGACTACCGCTACCACTGCTGGTGACTGACTTCTTCTCCGGTGATGGGTCCGCTCCCGAAAGTGAGCGTGACAGTTGTTGGCGAGAACGGGTGGAGATAGTAGTTGTGCTGGAAATATTGGTAGGAACGGGCGAGGCTGAGACTCTATTCTGAATTTGACGAGGATATGGTGCACCTCGGCGTCGTCGGGATGAAGATGATTCAGGCATCGATAAGGCCGGAGTATGAGGGGAGAGTACGGCGGACGACATGCTACAACCGGGTGCAGCGGGTGTCGGCGAGAACCAGCTAGAGTGGAGGTATCAGCGGCGGTATCCGAAGTGACAATACAGGTGATCGCCCAACAGTCAAGGTCAGACCAAAACATCACAAGAGACGAAAGATCCCGTCAAAGGCCTCGGAGTGGGCTCAGACCCCCTCGAACCTCCTTTCACCAACCACGATAAACGATCCACACTCTCATACAAGTAAGTTACGTAAGTAAAACCGCAATCTTAAGAGAGGTGGAGGTGGGGCACCGGTAAAATCAAAAGACGAAACATCTAGGACCGTCAAACCCGCCTTTTCCACGTGGAGACGCCGTCATCTGGCCCTGAAATCGGATGAATCCTCAGGGCAAAAAGGACGGGTTCGGATCAGGGGAAAGGTTGATGAAAAGGAGGGTTAAGGTGGTGGTGCGGAGGGAGAGGAGATGATGATGGGGAGGATGAAAAGCGATCAGAATCGAGTGAGGACGAAAGGGAGAAGAGTGAGGTATATAGATACATTTTGGATACGTGAGGATGGTGAAATGGATAGCGGGTATATATCGCGCCCAAACATGAATCACGGTGGAGGTGATCCATGCCCGAGCTGTGAAACAGATGCACCAGCGATATACCGGGCAGTTTCGGAAGACAGTGGTACGACCAGGATACGATGAAAGGAGGATGATAGTCACTGCGAAGTCTCGGATGGGGAATGGGATGACGAGAGATAAACAGTGGAGGGCGATCACAAGCGGATGAAAGGCGTCGCCGCCGACCTTTGATGGTTTAAGCGGGTATTGTCCGCAGTGCTTCCCCAGGTGTATTACCCTCGACTGAGAGTCAGCATTGCTTGATCATGGAGACGATTGGAGTGTAGCGATGGGATGGTATGAAGGAGCGAGGAGAAGTGACGTTCTGTGATAAGTTGACGAGGTCTTACGACCAGAAAAGCAAACAACCCCGTTGATCTCGATCAACCACCACCGCGCATAGTTGCACAGCAGACGGTACTGCATGGCCAGTAGCAGCCATTGACTAACCACTAAGGCGGGAGACGACGGACAAGATGCGGATCGTAGAAAAGAAACGTCTTGCTTACTTGGATCCCGTCTGTGGTCCTATATCCCCTTCTCAAAGCGTAACGAAATGTTGATGCAGAGTATAGGATAAAAAGCGTAAACTTGAGAGTTTGGATGGCTTCGGCGGTATGGTACTGAGAAGGTAAAGCAGAAAGTAAGGACGCCAATGAAAAATGACTGAAGTCGATATGAAACCCGAGCCCAATCACAATTTAACCTGTTATTAGCCCGAGGCGACCGAACGGGATCAGACTCCGGCATAGCGTGGGCGCGGTTTTTTTCTTTCTCAGGGTCCGGTTAATTCCGGCGGCTCGGCTCGTCCGGACCTTATTTCGATCCAATCTCCGTCGATCTTGGGGTTCTGACTACATGCGAACAGCGGAGTGTAGCAGATGTGATTTTTGGTGATTTCTGTTCGTACCATAGAAGCGATATATACGCATCAGACTGCGGCTCTGTTCCTTCTGCCAGAAAGAAAGGCAATAGAGACCACCGGGCGGACAAAGCGAAAGTGGAGGTGAGTCCACTGCGGATTCACATTGTCAAAACACATCTTCTAAGCTTGATCGATGGGCTTTTCCTCACACAAATGTCCCTGCATTCTCTGAAAGCGAGTGTGTTCGACATACAGGATAGTTGTGAACACTACCCTATAAGATCGAATGGATACCGGATAGAATTCAAAGGACATACATCAACCAGGATCGGCGAAAGTTCTTGTCTGGCCCTGGCTCTAGCCAAAAAAATCTCCAAAGCCTTACTATCATCACCCTTTGGCCAGACTCAGAGCCTCTGAGGTTGATGAAATGTAAGCCTTTTGCTATCTGGCTGCTTACGACATTACAAGTCCGTCTGACGGACTGATCAGGTACCAGGGAAGATGTATGCCTGTTTGGAATGGTCAGCCTGAACGCTGTTATCCGACTACCTACTGCACAAAGCGGTGGCCATGGCGAGCGTGGGATTCCACCAACGGATCCACTTCACGGGCTAATGAACAGTGCGTTTCAGCAACTCATTGACTATCTGAATCTTTCGGGGCTCCTGTATGCTTCCGCAACTTCCCTTGAGAAATACATGCCGATGCATATGCCCAAGAATCAAATCAATCCATCCAAAAGTTGCCCCGTGCGCGGCGATGCCTCAGCCTTTTCCTCAGATTGACCCAATCTTACCTTGTCTCCTCCTCAGTCAGCCCAATCGACCCCATCCCAGACTGATCCACGAAAGCCTCAAAATCAAACGCCAAGTCCCCATCAAGCATATCCTCCTCGAACCCCGAGATCATCACATTCAACCCGTTCATCTCCTCATGACGACTATCCGTTTCAGGACTAGCTTGTATGTCTGCCATCTGGTCTTCTGGGAGATCATCCTCGGGTATCTCGATCCACGGAGATTGAGGGGTCCCCTCCCCGAAATCTAAAGCATGATGCACTTCCTCTGGCGGTGGAGGCGGTACGATACCGGTATAGATCGATTGTTCGAGGAATAGTCCAGTGATCGGATCGTACGCGAGTGGTTCGGCGAAGGTAGTCGAAGTCGCGAAGGATCTTTGTGACTTTGGCGATGGCGGAGTGTCTCCGGGTTGCGGTCGAGAAGGAGCAGTACTTGAAACAGCCCTCCTCAAGAGCGGCGGATGCATGATACGACGAAGCTTCGCAGTCGAGGCCAGATGAGAGAGATCGTCTTCCTCGGAAAACGAGCTGATGTTATCGGTAGAGGTCGAGCTTGACTTGGATCTCTCAGCTGCAACGAGGGCATCATGTGCTCGCCTTCGTAGGCGAAGGAGGATTGGAAGCCCTTTCTTGGCTCGACAACCTTGACGCGATACAGCGCAGATGTCGCACACGCTGGACAAGGCTTGAAAAGCTGGAGAAGCGAAAGGGCATTCGGAAGCGCGAATGACGATGGCGGAGCTGAGGGGCGTAAGCTGTGAACCGTTGGATTGCACCGGGAAAACCTACAGACAGACCGCGGAGGAGAAAGCGTGAAACCAGAAGAACCACCTACTTCCCCATTAGCACGTATCAATTCAGGTCAACACAGGACTCGCCATCGAGCGATAAGTGAAGGATGATAGATGACCAAATGTCTAACAAGCTGGGTAATCTCTTGGGCACTCTCGTACAAGGCCACGAAGCTGGCGCGAAACCTGGATGATGAGGGATCTTCAGGGTTCTCCGTCAATGCCCGTGCGAAGAAGGGGCGATTGAGCAGCAGACGTGTCTGCGCGACAAGCAAACGAATGCTGAAGCGGTGAATAACCTATCCCGCAATTGATCGACAAAGACGATTTCGCAACGGTGGAATGCTTACGAGATGCGGATGGTATACCCTGTCGAGGGGTAACTCCTGAATCTGTACATTGGCCAAAAGAGTGTCTGGAACGCTCGATTTGACTATGAGAAGTGTCAGCGAACCTATGCTGGCGTATGCACAGTATCACACATTCTTGAAGCTCAGAATCAAGCGAGTGAATCAAGATGTGGGACACAGGCGAGATCAATGTTTGCTACGAGACTTATCAGAACGCGAAGATTTGTCGAGGCTCTGATCAGCACGTACCACGTCAATGACCTTCTCCATCAGGTCGATCAGCCGATATTTAGTTTGGTGATCTGTGTCAAGTCAGCTAGGCCCGTCTCACGCTATACGATTATCGACTCCCAGCCATCTTTCTCCGCGATGAGGTCGCCCGACTGAGGATACTTCGTGTCAGAAGACCGATTGCTGGTCGCGCATGGCCTACTGGGATCAGCTTGGAACATGAAACAGCGAATTTGACTGACCTGCCGAAACACAAAGCTTGTAATCGATCATACGTCTAACGTCTCGGTCAACGAAAGATGATGCGGAAGGGTTCTAATCGTACGACAACCTCCCACCACACCTGCCGGCGCTCCTCTACCTCATAGGTCGATAGTCCAAATGCTGCACCATCGCGATGGAGTCCGAGCTAGTGATGTTAGTGAGACCGCTGATTTCCAACATAGGACTTACACCTTGCGCAATCTTGACTGCTGTCCCAAGTATTGGCCAGAATTGCTCTCCACTGTTGCCGTCTGCCAAATACCTACGTCAGCAACGTCAAGCAGGTCCGCAGTGACTCACGCTTGTGATTTAAGATATAAGTTCCGCAGAGATGTAAAGCCTGCACGGTAGCTGGGCTTGCGCGATCCATGCCGAGTGCGTTCAAGCATGCTCTTCCCAGCCTGAACAGCCTGTCACCTCGAGGGTCAACTGCATAAGGTATTATCACCAGCGCCACGGTAAGCGTGACTTTCTATACATACAAGGCTCCCGATTGAGGTCAAACATCACACCTAGAGCCATGACGAGGAAGACGCAAGCGAGCTTGTGTACGTTAGGCGGTCTTTCACCGTCGTAAGCGTTCAAGAGGTGATCGTTATCAAAGATCGGCCTAGGCAGGATCTGGTACCTAGATGAGGAGGTCAGCCGGAATCGGGATAGATGTGCCATGCTCACATCCAGTTAACATTCTCCCAATAGCTTTCCACTAGCATTCGACCTTCCGTCTCCCACTCCGGCAGCTGGTCTTGTAGCGCCTCGATGTCAATGGCACTCCCGCTGTGACCAGGTACAATCGAGTCGAGCAGCCCCATTTCGATGTGCGTCTGTGCAAATCTTGGTTGTGATTCAGCCTGCCTGGTCCACTGCTCGTTCGCCGCGAAAGGTGGCGTAGCGAGATTGACCGGATCCTCAACATACTCCCCATCCCCACCATCCCCCTCACCATCTCGTAGATACTCGCTCCCAGCAAAGCTACCGACGAACCGCGCCTCACCTTCCGACCCGATCGTGAGAGTCCCAAGAGTATTCTCAGCGGCGTCCTCTTCTTCCGCAAACACAGCGAGATTGTTGTCACCGGGTCGACGTTGGCGAGAAGTGAAGAGGTAAGGCGCAGCGAGTAGTGGATGAGGGCGAGTATTGTGTTTGGAGTATGACTGGGCGAGCGCGACTTCGAGGAGCGATATGCGCTGATGGAGTCCTTCGGTATCAGCGAGGATCATTCTGTATCGGGATCAGCGCGCGAACGGATCGGCAGAGGTTTACTAACCGCTTTCCTCTGCCGGTTTTCATCTCGCCATCGGGACATATCTGTGCACAACTTCGCTTGATACCTGACATACCTGAGATCAGCTACTATCCGGCGGAGAGAAGATCTGTCAGGGGGCTTTCACGTACATGAAGTGCACGGCCAGATGCGAGTACACTTGAGCTTGAGCCTATGCCAGGTATGAGCTTCTATTAGCCTTTGATGCGCAGAATGACTACGGCTACACTATTGAACTTATGACAGAGCTACTCACCGTCTGCATTCGGCACAGCTAAAACATTGCTTCGTCCCCTTCTCCACTGCCTTTCCCATCTCCTCCAAGCCTTCCGCTACCGGAATAAGATGAAGAGTAGATACCGCAGGTGCAACGGTGTTCGAGCGGGGAAGGGGTACAAGGGGAGGGCGCATATCCGCCGCTTCTCGGCGTCTTCCCACCATTATGCCTAGTGTTGCTTACTGAGGGAACGCACTTTGGTCCAGAGGACTGGAGAGATCAGATTTTAATGGTAGAAGATCATGATCAGCGTACCGGGAACGTCCGATCGGGAGGACCAGGGTCTTCGTGATGTTGATCTCAGCGTGGTTCGGATCGGATGTAAAGAACAATAGCGTAGTGGTCTGGGCGGAAGAGGGGGTCACGAGGCTTGTGTGGATTGAGGTATGAGAGGGATCGGCGTGATTAGGTTGGCCCGAGGACGGACCAGGTTACTCCGGTCATCTGTAGCGGACAGCATCGGAGCGCGTCAAGGGTGTCATGGTGGCGGACGTCGAAGCTGAGCTTGAATGAAACCCTTTGTGTAACGACGTTTATCGTCCAAGAGGATGAAGGGCATGACAACAATTCGAAGATTCATTGAGCAGAAACTCTGCATGATCGGGAAGACGAGGGGCATCTCGGGGTGCACACTGTTGTTGATGTGGATGTTGACCTGAGAGAAGGCTCTGTACGGATATGGAATGGAAAGAGAGTTGACTCCCTTGATTGCAAGATTAGAAGTCGAATTGAGGAAACGGCTCGTCCCCCCAGAGCTGAACGTCCAATGTCACGTGCACTAACAGGCGGGTTCAGCTACATGTTCTGACGACGAATATGCATGGTCGCCCCTCTTCCCCTTGCCCCTATGTAAGGCTGTTGATACATTCATTGGTGTTATACGAACGGAATCCTCTCTCCCCATCTCTGTGCTCAGGGCCGTATCGTTATAAGCTGTCCATGATTGAAAGCATCAGTGCGGCCTTTCGGCGTATATGGTCATTTGATCTCGCGACTTGCTCGGGATCTCGGGCATGCAATATAGGTGTTGTCCGGACGCGGTTCAGATATACTCCTATTAAGCAGCCAGGAATTGCTGAATGAGCATATCCCTACTTGCCCTAGTCATTATTGGTGAGCGCCACCGGGTCACTGGAATCCTAGAACCATGTGATCTCCCGATTTGAACCTTAAAAAATATAACCGATTTAAGATGGATAAATCCCGGTTTAAGCGGAGATCGCAGATCGCCGAAGCTACGCGTTTACCTTTGATCAGGTGGCCTCAGCTTCAGGGACCGTTTTTTCGTTGAATTTCCGCCGTGCCGTGCCACAACCCTGGCCAAGCGCTATCGGAATACGTAGATTGCGATTGTAATAACTCCCTTTTCCCGCTTTGTCGCATCTGTGATTGTCCCAATCCTTTTTGTCAGCTTGGACCGTCATTGTCAGATCATCGATCATCGTCGACGTCAACACACCTTGCTGCCCCAGTTCACACGTCATATCAACGACGAGATAGGTCAGTTACCGAGCGGTGGCGGAGAAGGTTATCGGAAGGAGGTGAGTTGCGCAGCTGATTAGATCAGCTTGCAATCTCTTGGTCCCCATCCTCCTTCGTTTCGTCCTGTTTGGCGCTTTCGGTTTGCCTCGTGCTTTTCTTCACCCCCTTCATTGGAAGTTGCAACCAATTGCAAGCTCCACCTCACTGCACACCTGGTTACCGGTATATACACAGCCATCGCGTCTGCGCGGTCGTTGCGGCTGAGACCGAGCCCTGTTGAAGTCGGTCTCTCCCTCTATTTCAGTCTACGTCGAGAAACTGTCCGCAAGCATACTCAGTCCCCTCCATCATCTCTCGCCATGCCGATGCTGGCGATCGCTTGCTATACGAGCGATCTTCGCAGTCGGCTATGCCGGCATGCGAGGCCTAGTCGTTGCATCGCTTCCGCCCTATCCCCAGGCTGCTTGTTTACAGCCCCGACTATCCCCGTCGCTGTGAGATAACTATCGTGCTGACATAGCTATAGTCCGACATGCCTGTGTCGACCTTCCTCTCTCCTCCATACCCCGCATCCACATCCCGACTTTCCCCTACTGACCCCGCTCCGAACAAGCTCTCTCCTCTACCCTACAACAGCCTCTCGAGCTCCTTTACCTATCGACGCTTCTCCGCTTCCCGTCTTTCCGATACCCGTGGATCTCTTGACCATGCAGAAGATGCATCGAAATCGGGACGGCCTGAGAACGGGGACAGGAAGGATGACATACGAGGTTTAGGCGATTACAACCCCTTAGGTGGACGATGGGGTGCACGGTATGGAGCAGGCTGGCGTGTTGGGTTCGGCAGCTCCAACGAGCGAGGTGGAGGCGATGATGAGGCGATCGAGGAAGACACATCGGAACCAAGGGATGCTGCGGAGGTTGTGGCAGGATCATCGTCGCGCCTCGGATCCGAGGAGGTGAAGGAAGAGAAGGAAACGCATAACGCCGATCTGAGCAAGGAGGAGAGCGTAATACACGTGGAAAACGGGGATGTCAAGCCGAAGCGGAAGCCGAGAAAGAGTGCCGCGAAGAAGGTGAAAGAGGAGGGCGGGCTGGACGATGGACCTCCCTCTGCAAAGAGGAGAAAAGGTGGGAATTCTCAGCCACCCGGCGCAGCGATCGCACCTGCCAACAACGCCGCTCCTCTTCCTACACCTCCCGCGACATCTTCAGGCAAAACCGCCGATCTCCCTACACCTGGCACTTGCCCTGGAGATGGTAGATGTAACGGAGCTGGTGGTAAAGCCGGCTGCGAGGGATGCCCGACGTACAACAACGTTCATTCTGTCGCTGGCCCATCTTCCGTTCCGATCGATCCAAGCGAGGGTCTCGAGAAACCCAAGCCGAAAGTTCACATGCCGGATCGACCCAATTCATGGGCTTATAGCGGTAACGGATTAGGGGGAATCACTATGGGTTCTCGATCACTTTCAGCGACCAGCGACCATCGGTATCACCTCAGCGCCGGTTCTCCGCAAAGGCAATCTCCTGAGAATGACGATATCGCTTCGCGTGCTAACACACCGGATTCCGATCAGGATGGTCAATCGCCCCAAGTGGGAGGTACAGCACCTGGAGGTCTGGCAGCGACACCGGTCGGGATGAGTTGTAGAAACTGCGGTACGAGTACAACGCCTCTTTGGCGGAGGGATGAGGAGGGCAGACCACAGTGTAACGCATGTGGTAAGTTAGGATTGATCGTGTCAGATTGAATCAAGTTGATCGTCACAGGTTTGTATCACAAATTGCATGGTGTACCTCGACCTGTGGCAATGAAGAAAACCGTGATCAAGCGTCGGAAGCGGGTTCCGGCTGTTGGTGGCTCAGGCCGCAGCGGTTCCGCCAATCCTGGCGATCAGGACTCGCCTTCCATGGGCCCGATACCTATGCCAGGTACGCCTCAGGCTGCAACGATTGTCCCTGCACCCCCGAGTGAGGAGCGACCAGTACCAAAGGCACCTTCTGCGCCGCCAGCCTCGGAAATAAAAGCGCCAATACCCGCCGAGGCGGCTCCGAACACCCAGACCAGTACGATGTTCGATGTCCTTGGCATAGGGCGACCACCACAATCGGTGCCACTTATCATTCCGGCGGGATTAAAAGGGCAAACCAGCACCGAGCGGAAAAGACCGTGGTGGATCGACAGCAGGGATCGGGACAAGGAGGAGCAAGACCGTGAAGCCCGGGAACGAGAAGGGGTGAGTCGCTACCTATCCTTTCAATACCCCACCTTGTGCCCCTGACACGCTCTTCATCGAGTTGTTCCTGCTCCTTTGCGGATATCCGCGTCTTCTCCTTTCTCCTTCTCCTTTCTGCTTCAGCCTTTGTCCTGAAACGGGTTGTTGTCTGGCGAGATAAACAAATCTCGCAATATCATCTCGCAATGGCTCGATCCGATATGTCTGGAGTTCTCCCTCTGCCTCCACCCTACGTCCTTCGATCTCGGCCTGCATCTGTACCCCCAAGAATGCCACAGCTGACGCGAAGTGCTCCTTCTTCACGATCCCTCCCATCGCCCTCACGACGTTCCCCATCACCTTTCCATTCCCCGCCACACTATGTTCCTCGGCGATTCCATTCCTCTCTCAATCGCTCCCCCGCTACCTCACGGCGATCGTCCGCACCTACCCCTACATCTCCATCACATCGACTTGGTAACCGTCGCCCGTCCGAGCCGATCACACCCCACCAGCTCGCTCATCAACTTGCCGCGGAAACGCTCCTCACCATGGCGCCATCTGCTAGCAAATCGCCAGATTTGCGGGATAACCGTGCTTCAGTGCCAGCACCAGCTCCGGCGGCCAGACCCGCTTCGACCGGTGCGTCTCCGGCTGTTCGACCTGCTTCGACGGATGGGGTTGCTACGAATCCTGGAGAAGAGAATCGAGGGGTAAAGCGGAAAAATGGCGAGGACGAGCCGAAGGTACCGAGCGCTGCGACTCTCGGTCTGGTTGGCCTCGACAAGGAACGAGAGAAATCGAAGGAGCGAGCTTACTCTCACTCGCCACTTGCTCCTCATGAGGCTCGTCCTCAGCCAACGCAGTCCTCGATGGCAACTCATATATTGCCTTTCTCCCGCCAGACTCCGGAGCACGCCGCCAGACTCGCGAGCGGGAATGCCGGTCGATATTCACCCTACGGACCGACAATGCGTGATGGGGTTTCAGGCTACACACCCAGTCACTCGCTGTGGTCTTTCCTTGGAGGACGTCGAGAGATCCCTCCAGCTCCCCCTGCTACTGCGCCCAAGCCAGCCGTACCACCCGTTACGGATGCTGCACGTCGCCGGTCGCCAGAGATATCCCGAGATCCCCGTCTCTATCCCAATGCTGCGGCAAACTCGTCTACTTCGACTTCGATGTCAGGTTATGGACATTATAGCATGGGTCGAAGGGAGCTTGCAGAGCATAGGGAACAACTTCGAGAGGGGAAGAAATGGCTCGAGGCGATGCTTGCGAAGACGGATAAGATGTTGCATATGGTGGAGAACAAGATGGCGCTCACTGGGGAGTCACCGGCTGCAGCTCATGCCACTGCTCCGGGAGTTACGAACCCATCGGCGGCAGCTTCACTTGCCGTAGGTACCGCTACCGTTGCGTCTCGTCCGCCAGACGCTTGGGACTTTGAAGAGCGGGAGCGGATGCGTCGAAAGGAGATTCAACGCATTGAGGAGGAACGGGAACGAGATCGGGTTGAGCGGGATAAGCGGGAGAGGGAAAAAGCGGTTGACCGGCAACGTGAGCAGGAGAAGACGATCGTGGCGGCGAACCGGGAGGGGAGTGAAGCTGCTTTGGTGGCGGCGAGCAATCGAGAGAGGAGTGAAGCGGAGAGGAATCGAGATTTCCTACTTGCCAGTCGGAGGGTGACTGCTGTCTCGCCGAATGGGAGGGAGAGGTCGACACCTGGAGCTATCGGTTCGACGGCGGGAGTAACGGCGAGTGCAGAGCCAGGGAGTGGACCTAAGTCTGCGACGTCGACTTGGGATGGAAATCCGGTGATGGCGGGTTCTGCTTTGCCGCGGAGGGAGCAGGGGATGAGTAGGCAGTTGGGAAGGGGGTTGTGGAGCTTTGATATTGGTGGAAGGGCTTGAGGTGGGGTAGTTGATCAGGGGGTGAAAGTGAGGGCTAAGCACGAGAAGAATAAAGAACAATGCATCAGACTCCCTAGTTTTTCAGCAGATTCAGTGTTTTGTTTTTGACGCTTCTCGGCTTGATTGAAGCGTCACCAAAATTGGTTAGTGAGCCCCGCCTCCCCCACCTTGATGGGAATCAGTACGAGTGTTCGCCATTCGTCAGAAAATGGACTGTGCGTCGAACTTGTTTTTATCTCGCTTCTTTTCCTCATGATAGCTCGATCACATTCAACATGTCAATGGCCACTCAATCCATCGCATCGTCATCCACCTCTTCCCAGATTACGCCCTCTCAAAACCCCTCAACTCCACTCAAACCCATAACAAGCTCAACAGGCTTCATCTTCCCCGCAATATGGTCTTTCCCACCATTCTTCACGTCAGTCCTCGTTTCCCTCTTCTCCCTTAGCTGTATTTTCGAATAAAGCTACTTTGTGGAGAGTGTTCGAAATGCTGACGAAGTGATTTGTGAGGTAGTCTCCAACCCAATCCTACCACTCAAACCCACCAAATCTCCCTCTGGACGAATTTGATACTTTCATGGGCGAGACAGGATCGTATCTTCTCTATCAACTGTGATGCAGTAGATCCAGGGGAACTGTTCCGGAACAAATCAATCAATCGTTCGTCGTTTCCCACTCCGCCTTTTCTTTGGCTGTTTCTGTGGACTCAGCTTACAGAAGGGTAGGACGATTGCTACCCCCTGCGTTGAGGGAGATCATGTCAACGATGACTAAGGATGGTGAGTCTTGGTTTTTCCCTGCAGCTCAGATAGAGAAAGATCGGCTGATGGATATGGACAAGTGCAGGTGAAGCCGCCCCAGACCCAGCGAGACAGACGACGACCTATTTGCTATACTGGAGGAAACCTGAAGAGTGGGGGACGCTGATATTCGATTGGGTCTGTCCTCCCCCTTTACAAGCCCCTTTTCATCTACTTCTCGGTCCCGCATCACTAGCTCATGAATTCGACAGGTCACGGTGAATGGGTTGAACTCGAGTATCATGACTTTCTACGAGATTACCGATGGGGACCTATCTGAATTTACTGGTGAGTTTGACAATAACTCTACCCAGGAGCGCACGACTGACGACAAAGTGCACGGTTAGAGTTCCGACAATTGCCTGGACCTTTATTGCGGAAAGCTCTAGAAACCCTGGTCAAGCGGGGGAAGGCTCAGCTATTACGAGGAGAAGGAGAAGCAGGAGATGGTGTTCGGTTCTTATGACGTCTCGTGCTTGTCGAGCGTGATGAAGATGCTATAACGTCTACGTCTCCGCATGTATCCCAAATCCGATCTACAGCTTGGCTATATTCCCCGCCTGTATGATGTCTGATCCTGCCCTACCCCTTCCGGCGCACCGTCACCAACCAATACCATCCGATCTACGATCTCCCCACTCGTCGTCCGCTTATACGTCTCCACCTTTTCCCCGTATTCTGACAACTGATATATCCTCACTCGTCTGTCGAAACCGATCTTTCCATATCCAGAGTACGATGACCCACCATCGAAGCATATCCTGTTTCGATGTAAGCAATGATGATAAGCAGGATGAGAGAGCTTGACTCACCATATCCCATCGACCCGCTTACATCGATCGGTATTATGGCAATGACCATGAGCCAAAACCTTCACCTCGGTCGTCTTCGCATCATCAAACCACTCCACATCGCCTCCACCTTCCATCTCGAAAGCCTCCTTCAGGGCATTATAAAAGAATCCAGAATTATGCTTGCTACTCCCTCCTTCACACAGCTCACTCCCGAAATCCAGCACTTCAGCGTCGAAACCGACAGTGTCAGCGGCGTTGTATACCTCGGGTAAAGGGATATGGAACCACATCATAGCGTTTGGTTTGGCTAATTTGGTCGTCTGTCGTGGGAGACGGGAAGGCTGGGAGCGACGGGACCAGATGTCACCGAGATCGTTGGTCCCGTCCGGTTGGAAAGGTCGAGAGATGGGTTGGATGGAGGCCGAAGCGTTAAGGAACCAGTCGATTTGGGACCTGACATTGGTTGGTCAGCGGGATAGAGCTTGTTGAACGAAACTCACGTCTTGAGGTAGTCGTACTCGGACTCCGCCCACGGAAGGGTTTTCTTCTGATAGTCATGCGAGTCGAGGAAGTAGAGCGTGAAAAGGTGCATCCGAGACCTACAGCGGTAAATAAGCAGTCAAAAGCGAAGCCCAAGCACGAAACGCTTACGCGTCATGCGAGTAAAGCTTGATGAGGTCTGGAAGCGTTAACCAATAGTCCGGTGGCTTCTGTTAAGACCCACAGTTCCCTACACCGTCTACATCTTCTGGACCAGCCTGCGCCAGGGAGTAGGGCATATTCATCAACAATCTCATCTGGTACGCTCTATCCTCGGCGATCTCGCTGTCGTGATTTCCTGATTGCCCAAAGCTATCAGCTCGATTCCCGTACCACAGCCGTCACCCACCAAAGATAGCACACCAAGGTATCTCTCGCTCGATGACGGGTTTGGCGAATTTGGCGATGACTGAGCGAGAGTCGAATGAGGTTTCTTGGCCATTGAGCTGGTCTCCAGAGAACACCTGATGGATTGTGAGCACATTCCAGCAAAGAAGGGGATCCGAGCTCACGACAAGGTCGGGTTGCTCAGCGTCGAGAGCATCGGCAAGCCATGTTGCGGTGTCCGGATCACCGACGCAGGGTTCTTTATCGCTATCCCGACACGAGCCGGTGCCGACGGAGTAGTGTAGATCAGCAACTGATTTATATGTCAGCGCAAAGTCTCGATGAGTGTCGATGAAATAGGAAAAGTCAGGGGTGTGAGAAGCGCGGGGAAACGAGAAGGATGCTTCGAAGGGGTTAAAGTCCTGAAAGGGAGGGGAACGAGGAAGGCTGCTTGGGGTTTTTGGTAGTGTATGTGTGTAGAGGCTGGGGGGGTGGAGAGGCTTTTCCGGGAAGGGGCGAAGACGAACATGGTAAGAAGGCGGGAACAAGGGACAGAGCATAACGAAGAAGGGTATTGGTAGGCTACCACGCCGACATGTCGTTCAATCCGCATGACGAGTTGCGGACCATTGCAGCCCGACAAGTGGTAGGCCACAAACTTGCTCGGAGCAAAACTCACTCTGCATGATCTTGAGCGTCCCATCCGCGTGAAACCTGGGTGTCTCGGCTTTTGGCGGTACTGCAAGGCTCGAGTTGGCACGATCCTTCCTCAGTCTTTCGCTTTACACACCTGGATTACCCCTCCTGAACGCCAGATCCACACTCTGCCACCGATCTTCCTTCGCCTCCGTGATTACACCCCCCTGCACCCTCTCGAACCCATAGAACGGCTCATCATCCCCATAGACCACGTCGAGCTCGGTGATTGTCTCCCCATAATCGTATGAGATCTCCTCTTGCCGCTTCCACCAACCCCAATCATCCCAATCTTGATCTCTCAGTTTGTACCATAGTCGAAGCTCGCTCTGAGATGGCCAGATGCCGGAATGGAGGTCGCCGGTCGCTTTGACCCATCCTTCTAGTTCCGAGGTGAGTTCGGCGGGTGGTGGTTCGGGGACGATACGGAGGGCTGAGATGAGGGGGACGTCGAGACGTCGAGTGCGGCGGTAGTAGATGTTCAGGTACCTAGCGATACCAAGTCAGTAAACAGATCTTTGAGTTTCGATGAGAAGAGCACTTCTAGATGCTATCAAAGCAAGCGTTCAAGCTCACCATAATCCCGTCTGAAGGTTCAGATCCTTCTCCACAATCACCCATTTACCTTTACTCGAGTCAAGCTCAGGTGTAGTCTCGGGAGCACAGTATGATCCGAAGAGATAAGGCGGGAAGTAACACGGCTTGATCGCGATCTCGGTAACTACGGGTTGCATGGTGAGACCAAGGGATTTGACAAAGGAAGAGATCTAGCTCACGACCTGTCGTATGTACGGCGAGTGGATCCTGGTGAAGTAAAAGTCAACAAAGGTCTTCTACATCTAAGCTGAGGATAGCTGAGTGAAAATTCATTGATGACCGACCCAATTATCCAGCGGTATGCTCGGAACAAACTCCTCATCTGTACTCTCCGTCCCATTCGAACCGCTTGATGTCCCATTCCCGGTCTGGGAAGCCTTCATCTCGACGACATCCCAGGCTTGCCATCCTATCTGCTGCTTCTTTGCCGGGGAACGGAAGTGTGATAAGAGGGAGTATGAGGATAGGAAGAAGGAGAAAAGGAGGATGAGGGCGAGGACGGGGAGTAAGGAGCGGAGGTAGGCGTATTTTGGTGGTCTTCGGTGGCCGGGGTAGTCGGGTGCCAGTCGGGGCATCTTGTGTCCTTCCAGACTGAGATGGGATTCCTCAAACCAGACGACCTAGACTTGTGTTTGAAAGCAACGTCGAATGGCCTCAGGCGGTGGTGGAGGTGGCGAAGACTAGGAATATTTGAATACGTTCCCACCGTACCTCACGAAAAGATCGTCGTTCAACATTGTATAACCTGTCAACACATACCCCGTATTCGTAAAAAATATGAAGATCGCTCTCTTGGCATCCATAATGGACCTTGCGTAGTAATCGCTAAACTCGATGTCCCATGTGACCTTTTGTACCCATCTTTCCCTGCCATGGCTAGCCTCTTGACACTCAACGCCGTCCATCCCGACCTTGCCTATCATGTGAGTGATGACCCAGTACTTAAACGCCACCGAAAGCCTCTCGTTACGAATGCGACCCAGGATGATATCGAGGAGCTGGATGAGGAGGAGACGGAGCGGAGGGTGGAACAGATGAACAGGGAAAATGCGGACTATACGGAAGATGAAGAGAGGCGGAGTACGCATGGAAGCAACAGAGGAGGGATGGACGAGGCTTTCGGAAAGGAGAATGGCGATAGTCGAGGGAGCCGGAGACGAAAGGACGATGGGGACACTGCGAGCAGTCATCACGACTTCGTACGGACAGAATCGCCTGATCCTATCGAACCTGCCCCAGCGCGCATACCCCGAACCGTCACCATCACGGAACCAATCCAACAATCGATAGAGAAGACCTCGAGCTCTCAGTCTCCTGATCCATCAGCACTCGCCTCAACATACCCTTCTCGACCACGACGATGGACCCGTTCTCTCTCCCTCGCCCGAACCAACACTTCCGCTTCCTACGCCACCTTCTCCAGCTTCATGAGGGAATCATGGTCACAACGCCACGAACCGGACCACAAGGGTTTCTGGGCGGCTCTATGGAACTTTGTGGTTGGCGGGAAGACGGAAGGGGAGAACGGTCCTCAAGAAGGAGATCCCGATTATATCCCGCCGAAATACCGTTGGACACCTATTCTCAGCGGTCTCTTACAACCTTTCTCTATACTCCTCGAAATACCCGGACTGACGGAACATTGGTATGTCAAGATAATGGACAACAAGGCGGTAGATTACAAGCCGAACCCCGTGATTCTTGATGTGGGGCTGGCGATATCGATGGCTAGCGCAGTCGTCGCAAATATCGCGCTCATTTCGAGGTTCATGGAGAGGAGAGTATTAGCGAGTACGGTGACGACTATCATTGGTCTGTCGATACATGATCTCATCAACATCATTGCTATCACCATCTTTGGCGTCGTTCATCGGAACAACGACGGGTTCACCTATTCTGAAGCCTTCTGGTGAGCTATAATCACTGAATCTGGCTTGTTGCTAAACCTGGTTCAGGCTCTGTCTATGCAGCACCGCCGCAAGCATGTTCACAAACGCCACCCTCGTCTACGACCTGATCAAAACCAAAGAATTCCGATATTCCGGCTCCGGTCTCACCCCTAAACAAAGAAGTCTAGTCATCATCGTCATGATCCTTCTCGTCTATATCGCCGTCGGTGCACTATGCTTCAACTTCCTCCTTCCCCAAATCCCCTTCCAAAACGCGCTGTATTACACTGTGGTATCTATCGAGACTATCGGATTTGGCGATATCGCTCCGTACACCCTCGGAGCCAAGATCTTCCTTTTCTTTTACGTCTCGGTAGGCATTCTGAATCTGGCCGTTACCGTCGGGACTGCTCGAGATACGATTGTCGAGTCCTGGAATGCTGCATATCGGAGACGGCGACACGAGGTGCTCAAGCGGCATCAACAGAGAAAGCAGCAACGTGCGGAAGAAGCTATCCATCGAGCCGCCATCGAAAGGCAACTAGCTGGGATCGGGAAACCGCTGTACGTCGATACGAGAGGTGCAGGGGTACGCGGAGGACCCAAGGGGAGGAAGCTAAACGTCAAAGCTTTGTCGGTCGATCAGCTAAACGCTGCGGAGAGCCAAGCGATGAACGAAATCGCGTCCAAGTCGACTTCAGTTGGCGAAGCCGCCGAACCGACCGGGGAAGGCGCGGACGATCAGGTGCATCTAAATGCGCTCGCAGCCGCACGGAAGTTGCAAGATGAGCTGGCTGAGCGGAGTCTGGTCAGTGAGGAGGGATATCGAGAGTTTCAGGAGAGGATGGCGAGGGAGGAGAAGATTGAGAATTGGGTTAAGGTATGTTGAGGGGTCCTGCGTGTAGCTGACGGAAGTTTGGTTTCGCTTTTTCACTGTTTATTCTTTTCTGGCTTGTTGGGGCTACTGTATTCTCACGCACAGAGGTGAGTGAACCGGAAAGATCGGGATTTGACAATAAGGGATGGTCTTGGTTTATTGGGTTTTACTTCTGTTTCGTCTGTTTCACTACAATCGGTGAGTGCGCAGCTTCACCCGTTGCGCCTGGAGCTGACGGATGGTAGGTTATGGCGATTACTCTCCCGCTACACCCGCTGGGCGAGCATTCTGTCAGTAAATCTTATTGTTATCTATTCGGTGCTGATCCGCGCAGTCATCATCTGGGCCATCTTCGGTGTCGCTACCGTCACTCTCCTCATCGCCGTCCTTACCGAAGTTTACGCAAACCGATACAGATCCGCTCTTGTGCACAAGGGAACGAGACGAGCTATGTCTGCAATGAAGGAACATCGAGATCAGGTACTTCACAAACGGTTCCACCGAGAAGACGAGGAGATCGATCGAGAGCGAATAGATCGGCTACCATACGAGGTGTGTTTTAGGCTGTCTTCCGGGATATCCGTTGACGGAGCTAGATTCTCGATGTGATGAAGACCTGGCATCAGCATGTGGCGGCTTCACAACATAGAGCGATGGATGGGGGTGAATCCGAGGGGATGAGGGTATTGGTCGATAGATTGATGGAGGAACAAACATTGTCTGAGAAGGAACGGGCGGAGTTGGCAGCGGATGCGGAAAGTCGTCGAATGATCTTTTGGAACGGCTACGAGCGTATGTCCTTTCGTCACGATTCCCGCGGCGGAGCTGACATCACGTAGGAGCGGTACATAATCTGCTCGGTGTGGCAGAGACGGCCATACGGCATCATGAGGATAAGACTCGTGGCAACGGGATGTTTGGGGAGATCGTAGACTCGCCAGTGACGGACGGACGGACGACGACGGTCTCGACTTTGGGTGAGGGATGGAGCTCGCAGCCTGATCTGAGCGAGGATCGGGATGTGGAGAAGGCCCATGTCAAAAGGAGAGAGCTGTTTAGACGGATGAGCAGATGATGCATAACAACTAGCTCTGCTCCAAGACATGCTCCATCCATTGATAAAGCGCCGCGAAAGGGCATACATTGTCTGATACACAAAGCTTGCCCCAGCAAAGCTGAATTTTCTGACTAGCGAGTCTTTCAACAGGAGGTAAGGTAGGGGGGAAAGGCATTTCGGAGCCGTCGGTTCCGACTGCCACACTGCGAGACCGATTTAATAGGGAGGCCGGGATTTCGTATCCCGAAGCCAAGTACTGTACGTAGCGGCTTGTATATTCAGTGGTGTCCTGTTTTTGCACTACAAGTCAAGTTAGCGCCAATATGGGCGAGTCCTCCCGTCCACCTTGACTGTCAATGATCAGAACTGGAGCACTTGGATCAAGGATCATGGGGCAGGCTCGAATTTGGCACCACCTCCGCTAGGCTTCAATCTACGACTTCGACGCTCAAGAACAGTGACGCTCTATCCGGCGGATATGAGATGCCTATTAGAGTACCTATGGCAAACCAGTGACGGGAAGGTGGACATTGTGAGTTTAGGAGATAGAAGATGAATGCTGACGCCCCAGACCGCTCAAAATCATTCCATGTTCCTAGTATTTCTCTATACAGGAGCAGAGGCCAGGATCTATCCTACAGACAAAGCAGTGGCTAGAACTGTATCTACAGTGGGAGGTGAGTCCTCGCGCCTTGGAGGTTCATGAGCTGATCCTGATGATGCAGGACATCGAGTTCATACCTGTGCGGGAAGATGGGAAGATTGTTAGGTTCGATGTTCTGTTGACGATAAAAACTGGAAAGGACATTTCCAAACGGAAACGTTGATGTGCGTGAGCAGGGTTCCCACAGCAGATTCTTGCTGCAACCAAGCTGACCGTAGCACTAGAGTCACATTCCGCATCAACACAATGCAAAATCCTGGCAACGACGTGCTGGACCTCGGAGTCGCCTTGGTAGCCCATGGTCTCCGACGGGGTGCCTAATGACATTCAGAGGTTCGAAACTCCGATGCGGCCACGAATATTGCAAGGAGCCAGTCTCTCGGCAGCTATCTGAACGGGGACTCGCCCTCGCGGAGGCGGGTATGACACCCGAGACAGCCAACTCTATCCTGAGGAGGTGCATGGTGGGAATTGGAATAGCTTCTCCCGGGCGTGCGTATAGCTCCACGATGGGAAAGCAACTGATCTGTATCCAGGCGGGGTGAACACCCTATATGCTCTCCCGCGGGGCTTCGCTACTCAAGGAGTGCGGAATATTGGGCCGAATGCAACACGTTACTTCATGGGACACTCCGCCGATTCGACAATCTTGGAGAGGTATTATGATCAGGGTAGTGTGAGCATTAATCTTGCCGAAAGTCTCCTCGGAGAAGAAGAGCGGACGATGCGGGTATTGACTCCACTGACATACTCAAGGTGCGTACCGTTTCTGTAGGCGACGCATCCGCTAAGGGACAGCAGGAACTCTTTAGACATTTCCGGACATACTGTCTCTGAAGCGGAAGCGGTCCTACGCTGTCCCGAGGTGAGGCATCTCCTTGCTGAGAAGGAAATGCTGCGAACCTGCTTGCTGTCCGGGTCGAATCAATGGCGCACAATGGAGCCTGTACGTTAGTTGCTAGTAAAATCAGTCCTATACTAATAGATGGTAGTTCAGGACTCACTTCGCTGGACAGGATCTATCCCAAGCTTTCTTGCCGGTATGGCACAGACGGATGGAACATCGATTGCGACACATCACGGGACAACTTACTCGGATCGACCAAGTTTCGCTGATTGGTTAGCAGCGGTTAGCAGCGGACGAGCTGGACTACGAGCTGGTCGAAGCCGAGAAAGCGCATCTCAGAAGACCTTCGAAGCTGGCCTCAGCTTTGCAATAGCGGATGATTGAGCAAGAGTCCGCGCTTTTGGCCCTTGACACACCGCATGAAGCAGACGAATTGGTTCCGCAGATTTTAGTGGCACAACTACCCACGGCGGCGGAGGAGAACGAAGGCATTGATTGTGAAGAAGGCTACGAGTACGAGGGCACCGAGACGGAGTCTCCTTCCGAACCGACAGCAGAGGTCGACGATGACATCGATGATGCGGACCCCGTCGAAGCAGAAGAGGATGCGGTCGAGAAGCCGGAGAATGAGTCGATCATTGGAAGTATGGCGGAGAGCTATCAAGATCTAGGTAGCGTCACAACAATTGGGGATGTAGCCCACACAATCGCAGGACCTCATGTCCCAGGTACGTCTTGCCCGGCTGTATTTCCATGGTCTAAGTGAACCTAGACGGGATCGACCCAGCGGATTCAGCTGCCGAGCCAGCTACGGGAGACAATAGGATGATATACCTTCGGTGCGTGCCGAAAGGGGCGATCTTCCAGCTTTCGATCCAGATCAAAGGCCACTGGTTAAGGCCAAATGCCAAGCGGACCTCGTCGCGTTCAGCTCATACACGAGGCCACCGGTCAGGAGAGCTGTGGGGAATATGCGCTTAAAAGGTGCATTTGGTCCGGCGAACGAGGAGGTTTTCTGCCGCGGAATTGGGCGAGGTATCCTCAACGAGGGCAGTGGAGTAAATTTCGACACTACCATTATTCCCCCATCGTTTTTCGACCGAGACGGCCACCTTACCCTTATGACCTCGTAGCATCCATATGTACATATACTATGACTCTGTACATATCAGTCGATTGATAGAACTGCCACATGCATTTTACCATAACAAGAGCGAGTGCCACACTCAGCCGCCACTCGCGACGAGGATCCGAGCGCATCCAGGATTGATTGCGTTTACGTCTTCACATCCCTTAGAACGCTCTTCTCTACATTTCTTTCTCCTTATACAAGTTTCCATTGCAATCGCTGAAGCCGTCTTTATCAAGAGGATACAGAAACTCCGACAAAGACGAATTACGAATTGGACCTAAGCGGGAAGACAGACCGTTATCAGATCAGGTTGTAGGTACAGCCTGATCCTCCATCTCATTCATTCACTCATGCAAATATCATGCTGACTGATCCACCATTTACACAGTATTCCCGTTGCTCACCCTGCCTCCCCACAAGCCTTTTCATCGAACATCGAGCTCCAATCATCGCTTCCCATTGCGCCACCCTTTCACACCTGCGTTCATCCGGCAACTCACACCCAGTCAATCCCCTTCCTCGAATCTCATACACTCTTCGAAGCCTCACGTGACTGCCCTCCGTATACGATGGACCTGTTGATCTGTGCATATCTGCCGCATCGCAGAGCAGCATCGGACGCTCATGTCGACCTAAAAAAACAGACCGGTTCGGAAATCCCAAATTCGTCTTGCTGAAGGTTACTCGCTCCACAACTCTTCATCTACTCCCGTCACAAGGCAGACCAGGACACCCAGCGAGAGTGTCGGAGATGATGGGACTGGGGACTGAATCTGGATCAACATGGGAAAGGAGATGAGGATGAGGATGAGGATGAGGATGAGGATGAGGATGAGGATGAGGATGAGGATGAGGATGAGGATGAGGATGAGGATGAGGATGAGGATGAGGATGAAGATGAGGATGAGGATGAGGATGAGGTGAGGATGAGGATGATGAAGATGGGGCGATGGGGATTCCGACGGAGGCGGCAAGCAAGAGCGGAGGGCTTTCTGCGACGCTATTATTCAGCTAACGGAGCACCCCTTGAACATGCTGGCCTTCAGGACGCTCTGTACCGTTCATTTCCGGACCAATCATAAGCGAATTACCGACGATGGTGATACGGATGGTACCACGGAGCAACAGGAGCTCCTCGAGATTCTGGAGAAGCAGCAAATCCAATATCTTAAGAGCCACCCGGATGACCCAAGTTGGGGGTCTCTCAAAATTCAATTTTCCCGGAAAGCGGACGAACGCGAGGAGGACTTCAAGACACGCATCAAAAGTTGTCGCAAGGGTTGGATAAATAAGACTCGCTTCGCCAGGCCGCTCTGAAAGAGCTCACTCAATCGACAATGAAGAGCCAACAGCTTCTCCTACGATGATGCGTATCAACACCTGATGGAGGGTCCGAACACGGTATACCGAGATCCTATTTTACCACCTTGTTGGGATTCAGCGGATGCAGACCGCTTCCATCGGAGCCAACAGTGGAGTGAGATGGCTTCTTTGGTACGTCGCATACTTCTTCTCATTACGCAGTTGAGCCTGACGCGATGCAGGTCCAGATGTACGATGATGTTGGCAGGGATGTACTTTTCTTGGCTTTGGGTCACATGCCCTTCTCGATGACATTCAAGAGCCCAACAACGCGATATCGGGACTTCATTCCACTCCGACAGGTCTTCAAAGGCTGGGCTATTGGTTTCTGAAGAAAATATTAGCAGAATCTGAGGGATAACAACTTTTCGAAGCGATTATCACCCCTCTGGAAGAAGGTCACGGAATACCCTCAGCAGGTCGCCGACAAGAGTAAAGGTAAGTACAAGCTGAAAGACCATAAGAGGCTGATACATATACTGTGATAGAGTTGGAGAGTGCTAAATTCCCAAAAACTCAAGATGGCTTCGCCAACTACCTTAAAATTTACGAGGAGAGTCTGCGGATCATGTATGAGTGGTCACTCGTCGAGCAAAGGATACGCCCGGCGAGTAGGCGAATCCCACCGGAACCCTTGACGACCGCTGCTACACGAGTCCTGACGGCAGGCACCTTCATGATCTGGAACTGGTGACCATGGATCCCACAGCCAAATATGCGCGAGAAGCGTTATGGCGTTCCGCCTCGCTCTGAATCCCGAACAGGCGGAAGAATCCGACGTCTCAGACATACCGGACCGCGACTTCTTTCATGACTTTCCCCCTCGTTTGCAGCGTCCCAGCACACCACCGTAATTGGGAGTCGAGCCATTAAATCTGATGAATATACCACAGATCTACATGATGTGCGGCTTCGGTACCAAATTCAAAGAGTGGACGTCAGGGAAGATCATCGTGCAAGCTGCAACGAGATAGCCACTACTCAGTATCATTGACATCCCATTCGCGCGACAATCCGGATGGAACTACAGCTGCGAATGCGGAGAAACCGCTCTCTCCTCGATAGGTACAAGTGGTAGGCGGAGCGGCACTTGCAGCGAGCGCATGGGCCGACGATGACACCGCGTCCGGGTGGGAAGGTGGAAGAGGCAAGGACACCTGCACTGGGAGGCTCTTGGCGGACGAGATGGGGATCGTCAAGACCCTGACGCTCCTTCTGTCGACCATGCTCACCTCCGGGATGAGTCAGAAGTACGCTGGGTGAATTCCTGTGGGGAACAGGAACTTCGATGAGCTCCCATTAATCAAGCTCAAAGATCGTTCCTCTTTGTCGCCGATGGACAAGGAGAATCCCATGTCACATCGCATCAAGGCCCTCATGAATCGCTTCACCGACAAAGCTGTGACCCTCAAGAGTTCCGTTTTTACGCAGACACGGGCAAGTGAGCGCCACCGAATCTGCCCACAATGATCGTTGTCCCAAACTCTCAGCTTCTGGACCAGTGGACAGAAGAGATCCACCGGTATTCCGATCAGCTTCATCCGCTCGCCATTCACTCCGGCGCTGAGGGCGAATGCGAGGGAATGATAGAATACCTCGACACCGTTATTACTGCTCACTGTGCTACCGATCAGGCGTATCCCCGGAGAAGCAAATTTCGTCTGGATCTCCCTCCAATTTAGTGGTACTCCTTACTGCCAATAGGTTGTTGCGACTCCATCATCGATTCGACCCCAACCCAGCGACACCGGGACGCGAGTCAATCTTCGACCGTGTGTGGGGTACGTAGGCCATTGACGAGGTCCAAATTGTGAAGGAGCCGGGGATGACCGCAGCAAGCATCCCAGCGACTGGCTCAGCAGTGTACCGTTAAGCGTGGTTTATCTGGCAACCCCCTCATAAACGACCCCCTTGATCTTCTCTACGTCTGTGACGCCCTCGATCTGCCGCAAACCCGAGGCCTTGAATTGGAAGCAATGAAGAGACGTGGAATGGCAAAACATTCAGCCTATCGTCGCTCAGAACGCAAGGCTGAGGCAACAAATCACACAAATCACTTCCAGGGAGGGGGCGGACTGGTATTCGTATGACGCGGTCGACAAACCGGAGAATCCGGTCTGCGAGCATGATTCGCAGGAGGAGGCGCTACATCGTCCTCGCCAAGAAGAGACAGCTTTGGACCGCTCGTACATGAAGGCGTCCTCATACTTCATTCAAAGGCTCAACGGCTACATCATACGTCGAGAGCGCCGTCACCTAGGTGATTCCGGTCAACCTATCATTAACCTCGGAAAAGTGACAAAGAAGATTGTACAAATCACATCACGAGATGACGAATGTGGTATGGTCCGACAAGCGCTTGATAACATCGAATTGTAGACACCAATCGCCGCTACAAACGATCCTGAGGCAAAGTGAGTGCAAAAAGCAAGTCAGGTGTCCCGCTAACAGAGCTTTCCTAGGGGTTTCCTCCGCAGGTTTGTCCCTGTATGCGTTACCGCTAGACAAGCTACGTTTGCTCCGCATTATTTCGCAAAGAAGGCGAAACCGCCGTGGAATACGGTTTGGAGGAAGACGGCCTCGCGAATCTTCCAAAATTGGTCGCCTGTTGGGTATGATTGAGTTGATTTAGCGAAAGGAAAAGACGACAAGTTACCGGATCACCAAAAGTCAAAGTTTGTTGTTCATTCGGACTTTACTAGCGTTAAGCCAATCCTCCTTAGGGGGGCGGAAAGCATTTTATAAGCCGAGTCAAGCTTAAAATACAGTACGCGGCCAAACGAGGACACCTCTTTCAATGTGTTGAAGGCGGTACCTCAGCGGCGAAACGAATGAAAATCATCACTTCTGTGAATCTCGACGTCGACCACAGCCCTGATGTAGAGGCATACAAAGAGCTCAGCATCGACATACGTGATCTCAAGACAAGTCTCCTGTTCTGCTCAAACATTGCCCAGGTTGGTGTCAATTTGGGAGAATGAACAAGATTTTCATGCTGGTAATTACTGTACTCGAGTAATGCAGGTTTTGCCTCGGAGACATATTCAAACCTCAGACCTTACAATGGAGTATGGCCAGTTTCGTTCAAAAGCTATGCCGACATCACCGTCCACCGGCTCATGTCGACCAACAGCCAATGGCTATGGACGTCTTTTCGCTTGTCGGTACCAACTCGGTAGACCAAGAATTGATGAGCGCCGGTTCGCGAAAATCGCTTATGGAGCGCGCGCTTTTCGAAACTCCCGTCAAGGATGACCGACCTCTTAACGAAGAGGACCGGTGGGTGGACCTCGATTTGTAAGCGATCGTCTTATCTGCAGAGGTCGAGGAGTCTATTGAGGAGGAAGCGCGAGCTATTCTGCAGTTGGAGGAGAAGGAAATAGGCGAAGGCGAATCGATGGAGACTGATGAGGGGCATTTCGAAGCAATCATTCAGAACGTGCGGACGAAGCGATTGGAAGAGCGAGGCGGGACATCATCGAAGAGGCAGCACAACGCAAAAGCCAGCTACTGAATAGGGAGCAGAATCAACGGGCCCGTGTAAAGTCTCGAGAGTACACGCACACCCGTAGGATCCTCAATGACCGCCAGATTGAGCACTACTCAACCTGTGCGCTGAAAGTCAAGGAGTTCTTCCACCCTTCAGCAACGCGTTCCCATCTCCTCCTAGCGACCCCATAACGCAATCCCGCAGCCAGTCGACGGATATGTCTGTAACTTCTTCACCATCGACTGCCGTTCAGTCTCGCATCCGTGCCAAGGTTCGAAATCCGCAAACATCAGCGTTGGAAGCGCGGAGTTCCGACGAAATTTGAAGGTAGCCTGGGATTTCCATCTTGGAGCATCTCGACGACCCGAACTTCGTTCAACACCGGGAGCTGACCTTGGAAATGCTCGATAATCCACGTCCGCCTTTCGGCGAGTTCGTTGGAGCAGTCAGTCTGACCTGAAGACCCGAAGTCGCCAGAAGCTGATGCTCTTTACCTTCTAGGAAACTCCGGTGGCGCCTGGATAAAAAAGAGGATGACATACAAGGAGCGAATCATGCCGCCTACCTTTGCCAGGATGTAGGGCCATGTGGCGTATGTTATGCCCCGACCAGACACCGTCAAGTTATCATCTCCGCCTCGACAATCACAGGATATCAGAACTTCGAGGTTTGGAAAGGAACGACGTTATCTGGTGAAAAAGGGCTTCGAGGACGACAACTACCGATTGCCAATGGATGAGGACGACTTCATGACATGATTGGACGGTGACAGCGCTGTCGGATTACTTCCTCGTTCCGGACGTTCGTCCGAGGATTCACGCGCCGGTGGAACACATGAAGAAGGCGGAGAGGACGACGCGGGCCGACCACAGCTCATGGATCTGGATCCAGTGGAATTGGATCTGCAGGATCGAGATTTCCGGGAGAATCTGGATAACGAGCAGATTCAAGAGGATGACGTCGACATGTGGTAATGAAGATCCAAGTGATCGTTCGGGGTTCGAAGACGGGGCATTCCGATTAATCGATTACAAGTGGTGAAGCACGGAATTTTCTAAGTTTTCATGCATACTATCTGGTATGGGTCCATGTCTTTTTGAATCTCCTTACCGCAAAGACAAGGAAGGTACGACTGCTTCCAGCACAGCAAATGAACAGGATGTAAAGGCGGAGATGGAGTTTCGTTCAAGAGACTTGGGTGCCGAAAGTGGTAACACCATAAGAAAAAAAAAAGGAGGGAAGGGTTATTGGGAAGGGTTATTGCTTAAAAAGTACAACGCCGCAGCGCTGCAGGCATAGCTCACTAAGCGGATCGAACGCTTGACCGCCTCCTTCCTCGTTATCCGGAGGGAGGTATGATACCACTACACCAAGCGAGCTGGTGGGCTTTTGAAATATTCTTACCCAATATCAATGGCATTTTTGCAATCAACAAAGTGCGCAATCATATCAGCCACGCAAGGCAGAATCCGCTTAAGCGGGTACTCGAAGACTGTAGGAAAGCGCAGGAAGACGCCAGTATCCGCAAAGAGCATGAACCGTTGGTGGCATTGCATGAGCATCTGACGTTCGAATGGTTCTGGTCATTGACCAACGAGCAGCGCATCACAGGGGAGAGAAGACGAGATAGAGGGATAGGATAGTATTAAGTTGCAGAAGGATAAGCCAAGCCTGAGTTCAGAAGACGAGTTCGAAGGTTGTACTTATGTTTCCAAGTGGAAGGTGGGCCTAGCACGACCTTGACTAGGTTTTCCCACTTGACCCAGATATCCGTAGTAAGCGGAATACCTTCTGCTGAACCTTCGATTGTCGAGACCGAGCGCTGATGGGTACTATAGATGGTAACAAGCTTCGGACAGCGTTCCCTTCGATTTGGCGGAAAATAACTAGCCTCAGGCTCATCAAAAAGCTCGTCATCCACTATCTTCCACATACTGAGCAGAATCTCGTACATTCTGGATGCGATTCGGGACATACGGCTTCTCGATCCCCTCTTGCCCAACTGCAAATCGATACGCATCTCTGCGAGAGCGATCGAAGAAGCCCGAAACCCATGGGATCGAAGAAGTCCTCCAACAAAAGCTCAATTACCATCTCTACATGTGTTTGGTCGAATATCCCACCCACCTCTGCCTCCTCGAACAGTACAATCCGGTCACTGTTTCCCCGCGTTCACGGTAGTCACCAAGCTTATCATGGCAATCACTATTCTCGTTGGGAACAGAACGGTCTTACCTACCTCTCGACACACATGGCCCCCATGCAGCGGTCCTCATCCCGACCCTGAGCCCATCTACTATCGATGACGGACTCATCACCATATCTTCTATCTGTCGCAATACCCGCATAGCGACCAGTCTCGCTCTCATCCCTCGCCGACTTCTATCACGGCCATCGACCCTACGATCTTGTCCAGCGCTCTGGCGTCCATGGGAAATGCCGCTTTGGACAGGTTCTCTTCTGCAAGAGCGGTGCACGCTGGGGATTGCTCGAGATCAACTGCTCGGACGTGAAACAGGTGGAGAATGCAAAGTATGCGAAGGCATCAAAGACTGGATCCGCCGAAGACTATCGTATTCGCAGATCCCGAACAGCCTGCTGCAGAGCGATGACAAAGTCTTAGAAAATGTCTGGGTGAGGACAGAAGAGTGCTCGGCTTGTACGGTATGCGAGCGTAAGTATCAACTGGCCCAGGCGATTCTGAATAACATGAATTGGTAGAGATGTAATTCGGTTTGGTCGTCGATGGACGTTGGTACAGAAAGAGAGGGGAGAAAGAGAGCCGAAAGGATTTAAAGGAAGACAGAGGAGGATTGACAATCTACCCAAGCAAGCGCTGTTCATGCTCGACCTGTTCATATGGAGAATACATGCCGACAGACGCTGTATGGAACAAGATGTTCGCTTTCCTCTCTTATGAAGCCTTGTCCAGCGCCCTGTCAAAAGGATTGGTCCGGAAGAATTGTAGAAGAGACACAAGCTTATCTGCTCAAAGTGGAGATCAGTCTAATGAGCTGTGCTGATTGGTTTGACATACCTGGTAGACTCAGCGACGACTAGTCGGAGGGCCGAAGGACAGTGCGAAAAGTCCACTAATCCATCCGGCTTGGTTGAGCAAGTGCCGAGCGAAGAATTTTCAGGTGGGAATCGCTGACGTGATCGTCGTCCTCCGCTCGGCGAAGGACCTCTTCGTGAAGCTCTGCGGTCCACCCGACGGGAAAGCCGCAGAAGGAGTGCTCCCAGCTGAGGTTCGTGTCCTGGTCGGCGAGGAGAACTTGTCGAATGTGACGATAGACCAACTTGGAGGCTAAGCTCAGGAGAGGGGGACGATGAGATGGTGAATGAATGGTATCGCAAGGTTGTAGGACGTCTTGTTCGAAAGAAAACCGGTTCTCTTCTGAGTCAATCAGGACGCGTCGGATGGATAGATGGTTCTGAAGGGAGGGTAGGGTTTTCTTCTGGATTATCGTACATAACCAGTCAGGCGAGGCGGAGATGTCGACCGTTCGGAGACCGGTGAGTCGACCTAGCCACACTGCAAGCTCGTGTTTGAGCCAGATCGCGTCAAGCAGCGTCAGTTGGTAAGTCCCGGAATCCACAGAGAGTCGAATGGGCGAGCCGAGGCGTCACAAAAGGGGACCGCTTTCGGTAGATCGTTTGACATTGGCTTTAAGGGTGAAGCGATGTCGCAGTATGTCTTGAATCGGCTGCCGGAGTGATGTAGATGCCTTGGAAACAGGGAAGCAAGGGGATATCGGGAGAACTCTTCTTTTGGATGACAGTGGAGTGGGGGAGGTCGACCGATGGAAAGGAGGAACTCGAGATGGAGTTGACACAAGATCTCCGGTCTGTCAGGCTCGAATACGGTACACCTGAGTGCCCTGACTGTCGTTTAACACGCTTCTGAGGAGTCAGACTCCCAAGAAGTGGGTAGAGAATTGCCTCAGACCGGATTTCGAGGTGTTCGTAGAGGATAGGGATGACCAGTTTGTGGAACCGGCTAGAGCATCGACTGAGAGAGCTGAGTGTTCCAAGTGTTCCAAAAGCCTGGATCTTCCGGCAAGTTGTACGCGACTCTGGTGAAAGGCTCAAGAGGCAAGACCTCCTCGAGTTTGATGGACATTTTTCAAAGCAGGAATGTACATGGTGTCACAGGACTTGGAAATTGAATTTTGAAAGCTCTAAGCCCGAGGTATCTATCAATAGCGGGATGAATGTAAAACAATCCCTCAATTTAATTCGCCTCAAGCCAAAAAGCTCACACAGCCTGATAGATTACGCTTTGAACCGTATCTTCACGTCTACCGCTCGCTACACACCTTGAGATGTCATCTCCAGCGCCTGCCGATGGCCTTATCCCTATGACTGGTGGAGTAATGGCTGAGGTGAGCTTGCAGCTGTGTTCTTATGCTCATGCAAAGGGCGATTTGTCCGGGATGGCGATGTTCGAGCAGTTGGCAAGGCGAGTACGATCGGTTTCTTGACTGACGAGCATGTTGAGTAAGGCCTCGTTGTCTGCCTGCGCTGCTCGTGATAAACGATCGGCATCACGGAGTCTGCTCTCACGTCTTGAGAGACGGGCCTCCTCATGCTCGTACTTCAAGCGTTCAAACTTAAGTCGCTCGATCGCCACACCAAGGGACCGAGCGGATATGGCCTCTGAGCATGGGTTTACTGTCAGAAACGGTCTCGAGGGGTGTAAGATTATTGCTTACTTAACGTATTGGCCCCGTCCATATTCGATAATTGACCCTTCCGAAGTTTGCTGGCTTATTTCGTGAAATGTCGCGGTCCCACTTTCGCCCTCCTTGTCCGTTCTTCCCTGGTTGGCGGATAGCGCGATCGTCAGCTCGGATATCACAAGTAAGGGGAGGACCGACACCGTCATCGCCGCAATCCTTCTCATCGTCTTCCTTCGCCTTTTTACGCAACTCCCCCCGGCGGTTCGGTTGCCCGGTCCTTTTAGAGGGAATTAGAGGATGGGCCGGCGATGGTTGCAAGAGAGCCAGGGTTGTTTGCTTGAATGCGGGCTTGGAAGAGGATGATGGGGTAGAGTCCGAAAGTACGCGGCAGTTCGGGAGGGTTCTGCTCGAAGGGGGAGTGAGGATTGCGCTTTGTTTTCCTTTGAGTAAGTGTTTGACACTTCGTCCTTGGACCACGAACCCCAGATTTGGACGTCCTCATCGTCTGAATCTGCAATCATATGTACTGTGGGGGCTTTTCCTCTCCCACCGACGGCCATGAGGACGGTGGTACGCTGTAGAGGTTGGATTGAGCAATCACTAATAGATCACTAATAGATCTCGAGCAAGTCACTGACAAGCTAGATTGATGGAAGAACTTCGATCGAAGCAGATGTTCCGAAATACGCGGCCGAATGCTTTGGTAGCGTTAGTTGTACTTACTAACGTTTCAGGAGGATCGAAGTAGCCGAGTGATAGACTGGATGGTATGTACAGAACAGCCGCAGACTAACGTGCCAAGATATCTTGACAAGAGCTCTGCAATACGAAACTGCTCAGGCGAGATGGGGCCTTGTAGTGAGGTGGTAACCAGCACCAGAGAGGAGCCGCGACGCAACCAAAGAAGTACTGGAGCTGGAAAGGGAGCTGATATGTTTTTGCAGGGAAGGGTGATCCAGCTGCTTAATGGATGTGAGAGGCTCAGGACAGTGAAATTCGTGGCTGAGGAGGATGTGGGATGGTGTGAAGTTTTCGAGAGCTGATGTTGGAGGGCGCTTACTGATCGCCTTACCGTACCACTGATGTATCTTCACGAAAGTGACAATATGGAGCCGAAGATATATTTCTCATTACACTTACCAAGATGGCGACCTGGAAGCGGAAACGCCGCAATTGTCCGCCTACGGCAGAGATCGAATTGTGGATCATCCTCACTCCTCTCTTCATGTTTCGCATCCTCTCACTTGTATGTCTTCGCTACTTGTTACTTCAACCGCTTGATGACACTCGACGGTCTTGCGGTGGCTCCTTCTCGACGTTCAGCTCGTCTGTCTTCCAGGGCTCACTCCTCTGTCCACAGCAGCTTCCGAGCCAGTAAATCTTCTTCCGCCAGCAGCTCCGTCCTTGGTGCGGCTTCGAAGCGGCGGGAGCGCACCCTTTCTGATCTTTCCGAGGAGCTTGCGATTGACAGCAGCGGCATCCTGGACAGTCTACTCACTGCTATCCTTGAAACGCGCCATGGTAGAGCTGCCGAATTCTTACTCTCACGCGTCGAAACCCTCTCATTCGATGCGTTACCCTGAACCGACACCTGCAAGCTCATCAAACATCACCTTCAAAGGTCGAGGAAGCAGAAGATCGTTTTCCCGAACTTCGAGACCGTCCGTATCACCCGCGAAGCCATCATCAAGCTCTACCTCAGCTCCGCAACCGAACAGGAGACTTTCTCGGACTCGGTCAAGATACTCGCTCGATTCGCCGCGCCAAAACATATACATCAAAAGCATCGATGAATTCTGCCACCCAAGAAGATCAAACTCAGCTTCGGAATTGATCGACGACCTGGTAATATGTTGGCTGGGAAAGGGAGTCCAGAGTACCACATCGTATGCCAAGTTTCACCGCGCATCACACGAACACTACGGGCACCCTCGCTCTCCCGACGTCGTCCATCGGCTCATGTACACCGACATCGCCGAACCATCCCTCCGCTACAGTCAACGTATCGCAAAGATCACACCAGCTTTCCCATGGAGCTGTTGGATCCCCTTTGGCCTGGATCCCCTTTGGCCCGCAGAAAGGCGCAAAGGTCGGATGGCTGGTCGGCCAGATCTACCCTCATGCCCGTGCGCTGATCTCAAGGGGACCGCAGAAACGCTCGAACGCGAGGCTTGAGGTGCACTGTGAGTTGGACCGAGCGGAGATTGAGGATCTGGAGGGAAGGCTGGTTGAAGAGGTGATGATGGGTTTTGGGGCTAGTGCGGATGGAGACATCGAGGTTCAAGGCGGGAAGAGGCGGTTGAAGAGCGTGCATATTATTTTCGGTGAGCTTCCATCTCGCACAGCGTCTGATGGTAAGTGCTCACATGCCAGACTTGGGCTGACGTTCTCTTAGGGTGACCGGGTCGATTGGTAGCATCCTATTGAATAAGCAGCGATGAGGAGACTGAAGCGATTCTTGTGGCTTGATTCTTTTGCTGTGGTGACACTGCATCATATCGTCAAGCGGCTTGGTCAAGCTCGCGGCGGTCGGACTTCTAAAATCGGAACACGGCTAACGGTCCGTTTGCAACCATTCTCATATGACGTGCGACCTTCTCTTCTACTTTGATTCCATCCTCACTTGATTCTTGCTCATATCTCTTTCCATTTTTTCTTTTACTTAGTGATACTTTCCTGTATCATCTTGGGTAGAGTTGTGAGCCTTACGAAGCTCGCAAGATGAGAGATCCTCTTCCTTTGGACATCCTGTCCAACATCGGCAATATCCTCAGCTCAGACGGCTCTCCACGGACTCTCATCAGTACCCTTCTAAGCAGCAGGCAAGTTCGCACCTACACTGCATCCCCGATTCTCGCAAGCTGGCCAGCTTCAGGCGGATCCTCGATCCCTTGGGTCCTAACAGTCGACTCACCAATGCCAACCAGTTGAATCTCTCAGGTCGCGCGATCGAAGACCTTTTTCCTCGAAGGCAGAACCTGTACACGATTCATGATCTCATGCGAGTGGCGAGACCTCGGAATATCTGCTTATACCCAGCGACCGCCTTCGTCCCGTCTAGCCATGCAAACGGCCTGGACTGGGCATTCGACTCCTTGCGGTTCCCGAAATCGATTTCACACAGTATCAACGTTCACTGCTCGATCCCATGGCCAGGAATCGGGAGGCGCAACGGCTTGTCAATGAAGCATCCATCACATCCATTAGTTTATCGTCGTCATCTTCCCTCATCAGGACTATCCTCCGGCGCGCATTTGGCTGTGCGCTCCTTCGACATAGCGCATGATCGCTGTCGGTCCTTACGTGACACCATCGCCTACTCGGCTGCCATCATTGACGATAATCACTGAGAGTTCATCCTCGAAGCAGGCGATATTGAGATACCAATATGATCGCTGCCGAGCTTATCAGACTCGTGAAGAACGACGCTCAGGCAGCGACCAATCTGAACCTCTCGCCACCCGACATCCAACCGGGTACCATCAAGCTAGCTCATGTCACGGTACGATTCGGCAAAGCCTTCCCCTGTCCCGCTTGTGGTTGTGTGTTGTCCTTGCCTCAGCAGATTGCTAATGGATGAATTCAGGGACAACGCATACGTAGGAAGGTGAATGAGAGCGCCAGATAGTGGGAAAATGATCGGGATCGAGGAGCGTAGTGGGGACGACCAGATTTTTCGTAGGGGTTTTTCCGTAGGCTTCTTAGGTAGTTTTTGCGCTTTAAACCTAGGCAGTCTTCCGTTAGACGTGAAGTAAAATGTGATACCTTTGATACTTGGTGAAGAATGGGCAGAGGATCAGAATCCATGGCAGGATGCCTGAATCTCCGGCAAGCAAAGCAGGTAAGAGGTTGCTCGGCAGCATACCAAGGGTGATGCATCTCAGCGATGGGTGTGACGACATGTAGTCTCCTTCCGTCATCGAAGAACTTGACGGGATTGCATCCAAGCGGATACATTCACCCAGTGCAGATGGTGACGGAACATCTCAATCATCACGGCGCTCGAATACTTGGCGAAAGATGGCTGACTGTCCGCGCGCATGTGCGCAAGCTGCCGATTTAGATCGTATGATCCAGGTCAATACGGTAATTCTTTCGCTATTCATTCCAACACTAGACCTTGACTGATTCTTGAGAGATAGCTCATCACTCGGTCCGCGTAGTGCCGAAGAACTTACCGAGCGAGACCCACTTCCTTTCGATATCGTCCTCAACATCGCCAATATCCTCAGCTCCGATGGCTTATCGAGAACTCTCGCCAACATTGTTCAGGCCAATAAGCAATCCTACGCCCTCTTCATGATCCTCTACCGATGACTTCATTCACTCTGAATAGATTGTTCAGCCTGCTTCTCGATGGTCTTTTTGCCGCCGTCCCGGATGCTCAACCCGGTCCGAAGAACGAAGGGCCCTACACCAAGAGCAAGAAAGAAGCAGCGGAAGTCAAGCTCGAGCGGTTGAAGACGGTCTCGATGCTCGCTCTACATATCACACACGATGATGGCAGATTCGCACACTATGAGAAGCTGTTAGAAACCCTGCAAATCACAGACCTGTTCCCAAGCATCGATACCCTCATCGTCAGCCCTCTCGGCGCTCTCCGCTCGGGGGGCGATTCTTTGAGACCTGGTTTTCTTAGGTCAGCCAAGCCACGGGATATTTGCATATTCTCAAGTCATTTGGGTTACCATGACAGATTAAGAATCGACAATTGGATTACCAGCTGGCGAAAGGGAATGGCGAGGCTAAGGAATATCGAATATCCACGAACAGGGGGAGAGAACCGTAAGTATTCGAAAGGAGAAGCAGCGACTCGGCCTTTTCGACACCGCTATCACCTACCACCTTACGACGTTAGCGCTCATTGAGAGGTCGACGCCGCTGTCAACGCCATCGCACTTCGCATCCATCAGCACCTCAGACCGATCCTACGCGAAGAACAAATCCGTCCTGAATGGTGAACCTACTTCTGCAAATCCGATGATACCGAGCACATTCGAAGCGATCGGGAACGAATTGTTAGACCTAGTCGACGGAGACTCTTACGAGTCCAAGCGGGCGCCATTGCCCGTTGGTGTACGATCGGATCGGATCCAGATCGGTCATGTCACGATACGCATCGGAGAGGTCTGTCCTGTCCAGCGTGTGGTTGTGAGTTCCTGTCTCATACAGTCTGTCCAGCTGACCGAATCGAATGTCAGTCACGTCAGCCGTTAGTCGGGAGTCTCAGCACGGGCAATCTAGGGAGATGAGAAAGAGTATCTTGAGAGGGCTACGACATCGATGAGGTGATTATGTAAATTTATGGGGTGAACGGGCGACGCCGCGGCAAGGTCATTCCAATGATCGCCTTGATTGCGCACTTGAGTTGGATGTATATCTGGCAGGCCATGTTGAGGTGGCAGTCTTGTTATTCCGGAGAGTCGAAACGTCTCGGTGAGTTACCGACTACTATTATCAGCAGAACCAGATGACAAAAGGAGCAAGCTATCATAACCCGTAGATCGCGCAGAGCAGATTGGTATCATGCCGCCTCGAGAATACCAATACTTCTCTCCTCAAACCCCTCGATCAGCGCTTGCGCCAGGATCGTATGTGTATCTCTCGCGGCGATGACAGCCTGGTCGATCATCTAACATGTGACCAATCGCTCAGTGCCACCATCAATAACCTTCCATTCTGCTCACCTGACAGACTTCTTCCACCTTCACCTCCCCCGTCATCCATATCCCCGAAACATTCCCCAATGCAGGCATCACCCCCAAACTGACCATCCCATCCGCACCATGCTCCTCATTCCTCAATGGATCTAGCAGGATCCCTTCCTCACCCTTCGCTATGACCGTCCCGACGCCTAGACCATTCATGGCGATACCCGCATCGGCGATGGCTGCGGAAGCCACAATGTTACCGGTGGAGAGAACGTTCGCGAGTGTATCAGATTCGAGGACGAGGAGGTGAACATCGACTGATGATTTGGGAAGGAGATGGAGCTGAAGAGTGGGGAGCAGGTGTTGAGTCAGGAGGGTGGAGAGGGTTACCGGTTCCGCGTCCTGTGTGGGGAGACTTCAGCAGTAATTCTAGCGCAAGAGTAGCCTTTGGGGGCTCAAGGAGTGGAACAGGGGCAACGTACACGTAAAGGTGCTCGTCGAGGATGTGAAGCGAAGGGTGCGAACTTGATTTCCAGGTTGAGGGTACCTTGTGGGGAGTAAGGGGGTTGCTTGGGTCGAGGTCCGTAACTGGAGCAGGAATCGGTATGAGCACTGTCCAGGCGAACGATATGTCGCCTGATCCTTCGAGAGAGGAATGCGACACAGGCAACAGCTACTCACACCGAACAAGCGATCTTCACACCTCCAGATTCGATATACCCGCTCCCATTGGCCTGACTAATGAGACCAGTCTTGAGGTCTGGGCAAGGGAGGAGAAGCGCTCAGACAGCCTCTCAGATTAAGTTGGTGACCCACATATAGGTCTCGCTTCATCCTTCCTCCGATTAGTCCGATTCGATGGGCCAGCTTTAGTAGAAGGGTCGGGAGCGAATAAAGGTGGATGAGACGATTCTGGAGCTTGAATACGTCGACGGTCAAAGGTCGCCATGGCGAGACGCTTCGAACGAGGTGCAGTAGCCTGAAATTCAAAGGCGTTCAACTGGAATGACGATTTCAGAGGAAGTGAGAAGACGGAGAAGCATGGATTCGTCGGAAAGAGATTGATTATCTTTGCATGATTCCGTCTCGGCTAGACTACTTGGTCTTTTGCACGTTCCTGACGCAACCCAAAGTCAAAGCTGCTATAAGAGCCGACTCAACCCTCCAAGTCTGTTGACAGAGGCAATAAACTTATAATGCGCAAGGTATATAGGCGGCGAGACCCAGGCCAGGAAAAAAACACCCCTTTCCCGATGCCCCGGCATATCATAAAATCCCGCCCTCACTGTTTCACAGTTCGTAGGTCTAGGTCCAACTGTAGAGCTATTCGAAGTTGAAAAGGGTTTGCTTCGGACTGCTACAATATGTGGATCACCATACAATTTTAGTAAGAAAGAGAAAACATCAATCAGCGAGATTACCCCTCGAGGTGGTGGGACTGGGTGGAGGTGGTTACACGTGGCACTTACTATGGTAGGTTTGAATCTGCCTGCGGCATTTGCAATGCGACCACTGAGTTTGGCCAACGGATTTGACAACACTAGGATCGACAAGCTGTCCACCGCCATTGCTGAACCCATTACCTGTCGATTATCAGCCCCAACACTTTCCTATGGGAGAGCTCAACTCACCGCAATAGCATTCATCAGAGTATTCCATACCCGCAATCGTAAACCCAGCCGCAACACAGCCATTGGAGCAAGACTCGATGGTGTTAGTCGGTGAAGCCCAGAGGGTGTAGGTAAGAGCTCGACCGCCGTAACCCTCAGAAACCACGCCGTAGTTCGACCAGCCGGCAGGAAGGTTGACGGTAGCCAGGACGATGGAAGGGTTGTAGTACACATTGATCGCGTCGGGGCCGCCGCAGAGTTCGGTCGAGTCACCGGCACAGGGCATCCAGCATTGACCGCTGCATTGCGCGTTTGCCAACTAAAGCGCGGTAAGCAAGGGGTCACCAGGTCCCGAAGATGAACGTACGGCATCGTAGTTACCGCAATAGCACTCGTCACCATACTCGACTCCAGCCACCTGGAAGCCCCAGTCCATGCAGAGTGAGGTACATTGCTCGGTGGTCATGTCCGGAGCCGAATTTTGCACGTTCGCAAGGAGACGGCCGGAGACCTCTTGCCAACAGCCTTGTGAGTTGAAGCCATTGACGAGAGCCGGGGTAGTGGGACCAGCGGGCGATGCCGAGGAGCTCGTAGCGGACTGCGAAAGTCAGCCTCACTTCGATAGATCATGAAAAGACCTACAGCGGTAGAAGAAGCAGATTCAACCGCCGCACCGGTGCTGGATGCTGCAGGCGCGACTGAGGAGGCTACCGCGGAAGAGGCGGGAACGACAGATGCAGCAGCGGAGCTCGAAGCGGGGCCGACGGGAGCGGCGCTGGAGCTCGCGACAGAAGTAACAGAGCTGGCAGGGATGACAGAAGATGACGTAGCGGCACTGGAAGCGGGACCGGCGGACGCAGCAACAGAGCTCGCGATGGGGATGCGGCACTAGAAGCTGGATCGGCAGGAGCGGCCACCGCTGAGCTCAACACGGGAGCTGCGAAGCTGGAGACTGGGACGACCGAACTAGCACCGACAGCCGCTGAACTTGACGAGGGAGCGACGGAAGCAGAAGCAGGAGCGACCGAGCTAGCTGGAACTGCTACGGAGCTGGCTGGAGGTACCACTGAGCTTGCAGGAGGCGCAACCGAGCTGGCGACCGCTGAGGGCGAGCTTGACGCGGGCGCTACCGAGCAGAGAGGACTCGCGACCCAGCTGGAAGCAGGAGCGATCGATGACGCCTTCGCCGAAGATACCGGGACAGCCGACGATGCCGACACTGGCGCGACGGATGCAACGACGACCGAACTGACCGCGCAAGCCGAGGAAGAGACGGCTCTCGATGAAGCTGACGGGGCTACGGTTATAGCAGCAGCAGCGGACGAGGTGGGCACGACAGAAGACGAGGCAACCTTCGAAGTCGCGGCTGATACCGAGGACGAAGACGAAACCGCGGCAGAGCTGACCGCCTTGGAGGTCGAGGTCGTCGTCGGGACAACACTGGTAGAGGTGACCTTGACAGAGGATGTCGAGGTACTGATGGGCGCAGCGGAAGTCCAAGGGTTATTGCAACCGTGTGAATAGCTATGGTAGCTTTCGCGCCTGAGCATAGAGTCTTTTGACCGAACTAGCCAAACGTGAGCGACATCTCAACCTGCGACGATGGGAGGTCGTACCTTGGAAACGAGGAATGACAACTGATCCCAATCCATGCCAGGAGGCGGGTTGAGGCCGTAGATATCGAGATACCATTCCTGAACGTAGTTCATATTGAAGCCACCGCCTCATGACCATCCAGATGACCAAGGGGTCCAGTCGAAGGCCTGATCGGGGCCATTAGCATATTTTGCTGAAAAGAGAGTAAGAGCTTACAGTGCACTTCGACCAGGATGCCGATGAGGTGGTCGAGGGAGTCACAGAGGTGCTCGAGGACTTGGCCGCGGACGACGTGGTCAATACGACGGTCGAGCTAGTCTTGGCCGAACTCGAGCTAGTCGAGCTAGCTGAGGTCGCGCTAGTCTTGATCGAACCGCAATTGGTACCGATAAGGCCGAGGATGCACCAACCACTCGAAGCAGTGGAAGCGGTCGTGGTCGTGCAAGTATTCCCGATACCGAAGATGCAGAAACGCTTGTCCATCTCGACCGGTGCGGCGGAAGCGACACCGGCCAGGATAAGGAGCGGGGTAGCGAATTGCATTTTGAGTCAAGGAAGAAAAGGATTGGTCGGAAGGTAGAAGAAGAAGTGGGAGGTCGGGAAGGAGGATTGGTCGAGAGAGGAGAGGAGATAAAGGTTGGCGAGTGGTGTGGTTCGCTGAGGTATCGGTTGTGAAGGATGAAGAAGGGACATAGCGGCAGTAAAAGACGATTTATATTCGTCGGAAAGGATGACGAAGTGATCGGTGTAGGGATCCGTAAATAGCTGGTGGTGAGACTATTGGCCTCTAACGTCCTCTTTACGATCTTGAAGAGGCATTGTCATCGATTGAAGGCGTCAAGGAGAAACCCTGTCGGGATAAGCCGGGAAACGTTGATGGGAGTCAGTGTAAAGCAGGGTATCGGGGTATCAGGGCGGAGGAGAAACCTCGAACTCGCTGAAATCAGCAAGTACTTCGAGTGTCATGTTGGTAACGTATTTGAGATTGAATCAGGGCGTTCCGTGGCGTTCTGCAGGAATACTGAAGGTAAAGACAAATTGAGCAAAGTTGGGAGACGTGAATTTGGTTACCGGTTACTCCTCTGGTGTGGCGTTAAAACAAAATTGGTTGATCGCGGTGATTCCGTCAGCTTTCGGCCATAATTGAATGCGATGATATGACCAGAGTCGCTCGTGGTGAGACGGCCCCGTCGACTGGTAACCTCCGACGGCGCACATGTGTTAAGATACCTAGAACATTCCTTAATACGAAAGATGCCGCAGTGACCTCTCAAAGCGGATTCCTGATATATCCATCAATCTCCATCCTCCCTGATTGACTCTTCCCCCTTTGAGTCCTGAAATCCATCCTTTCGCTTCTCATTCGGACTGAGTAATCTCGCCGTGACCCCTTCTTCACCTTCTGCTACTTCCTCTAGGCCAAGATCTGATGTATCGCCGCTGCGGGCCCGATTGCAAAGTCGATCTGGGATCTCGGAAAGTGTAGCGTATGGATTCGCTTAGAGCCAGGAAGAGGTTCAGGAAGATGAAAAGCGGGGATGAGCCAAGCCCAGCCTAGAGGTATCGAGGCGATGTGGAATTTCATCCTGAACTCGCGTGTCCTATCGAGGATAAGATTGATCGAGCCTTCAGCGAGCTGTGGAACCAGATGATGCACGTTGTACCGCTAGAATGTCAGCGAGATATCACGTCGTATGCTCACCTTCGTGTGTGAAGACATGGAGCCCTCGTCTGCCTCATTGGCGTGTGGTATAGAGGCCTCGTCTGCCATATTGGCGTGGCCGGCTATCATCTTCCCGCAGCTCCGAAACATCTTGGTTGTATCGTGCTTCCCATCACCGCCTACTCCTCCCGAGGCTATATCGTCATCGATACCTTGGCCAGTTCCGCACAAAGTCTTCAACTCATCGACATATTTATCATCGTATCGCGCCACACTGGCCCACGCTCGTCCCTTTCCGCCTTCTGAGCCAATCACGAGTGAAGTGAACGGCTTCTGCCAGCTGGACGGCGGATGTAGGAGCATTGTGATCGAGAGGAGACGGACTCGTGAGGGTGTTGAGGAAAGATAGGAAGGTGGAGCTCGATTCGTAAAGAGGAGGTGGATGTACCGACACCACCGTCGCTCTAACATGAGCTCATCCACCAAGTCAAAACTTACGAGATGGTATTGATATCCCTTGACCTCGACTTGTAGGCTTCATCCGCCGACTCGAATGGAGCTCGAACACCTCCTCTACTCTTCCGTCTTTTCGGTCCTCTTGTCCCCTTTCCCCTGGGCGACCTTCGTCACTTACGTCGATAGGGTCGTATGGAGGGGAAGAAGTGACTCGAATGTCAACCGAAGGAGGAGGACTGGGCCGCGAGATTGTCGTGGTAGAAGAGCTTAGTGACCGAGATCCCTCCGCGTAGGGTGAATTGACATGGAGATGCGCGGATTCTTTCAGGTCCGCAACCCCCACCCCATCTTCCGCCTCTTCCGACATTTGTACACCCGCAACGTCCTCCCCACCTCCGACCATCACCCAGCCATCGCGACTCGGATCCCCTTTGTCCGTCAAGGATGGCGGTGACTTGTTTGACTTTGGCTTTTGCTCGCTTCGCTAGTTCGTGATGCGAATATGATCCATCCATTTGAGGTGGAGGTGGTAGTTCTGGTAGTGAAAGTAGGTACGAGCATAGCAGTGTCCCGGACCGGCCCTGATCATGATCAGCTCAGATATCTCACCCGTTACTACAATCTACCTTTCCAGCCTTACAATGGATGATTGCGACTCTCTCCTCATCGCCTGCCAACCAAGCTCTCATCTCACGGACAGCCAGTGGGAGAAGCGGTAGGGGCGAAGGATGATGATCAGGAAATGGGTATCGTGACACTCGACCGTGCATACTCTCTGGAGAGTAGGCATTCTCGTAAAGTGGACATCTACGGTACCCATGTCAGTTCAAGGAATCGGGACATGGAACATTGAGGAGAATGACAAGTTCCATATCCACCAATTGTCACCGTGTCGAGCGTTGATCAAGTTGAGCACGTCTCTTCTCCGATTCCGGTAAAGACCCGCGAAGCCTGTAGCAGGGTAGCCCATACTGTCCCAAATCAGCATACAAAGGTAGCTCTAGTAAGGGTGCGTAGGCGAACATGATGATGCTGTCGGTGACTACGATTCCATTCAGCAGTCGTACAAATTGCGGGCTACAACCGCATGAGCCCGACATCGGAGCAGACAAAAGAGAACGATGTGGACGATGAGAGCGTGGCTCAACGTACCATACACCAGATCGAGGTCTACAGCCGTCTCATCATCGACGAACCGCGCCTTTCCCCCCGAGACGGTCTTCCGGACGTAGTCGAATGACATGGCGAGTTCAACGTCGTCAACCGATTTCAGCTGAAGGAGCCTATGAGGCCAGCTCGCCTACTTTCGTCCACCTTTGCCTCTGGTCAAAGTCTAGCATCACTTTGGACTTCCTTAAAGCGCCACGACAAATCGGTCGTTAGGTAGACTTATCACTCGACAAAGACTGTCATCGTGCCTGATCTTCCTACGGCACATTTTGCTCCGGTTTATCCTGTACGGAAGGAAGATGCAGGTGCACAATGTCTGCCAAGAATGCAAGATTCAATCCTTATGTCGATAATACAATGCTCCAGCAGCAACAGCAACGACAACGACAGTAAAGATTGGTATTGGCTGCTTAATAGTTCCCGTCAGCTCTCAGCAGGGTTTTCCAGCCGGCAAACTCACCTGCAGGACTGGCGTAGTCTTCTTCCTCCCCCCCGCTCTTCCCACCTTCCCACCTGGTTCAGAATCATCGAGTGACTCCTTCAACGTATCCCCACTCTCCTTGCCAGATTCTGAACTTTCCTCTTTCCCGCCTTTGAAGGTACTAGCCGATCCAGACCTCGCCAACTCCCTCTCGGTGTGTTCGAACCGCTTCGTTGAACGTAGCCCCAGTCTCGGCACGTCGTCTTCTGCTTTCGGTGTCGAACTACCTCCTGCTTCCCCAAATCCGCCAGCTGCTGATTTGAGCGCTCGAATCGCCAATGTCGCTTTATGACTCGGTCTTCGCCGTCTCGGTTTTCTAGGTCGAACACTGTCCTTCCAGCCATTGGCAAGCGTGAGGATCTCCCCTTCCTCTGCATCTTCCGGTACCTCATCCACCTCTTCCTCCTCTTCATCCACAAACTCATCTTCGCTCAACCGCTCATTCAATTCTCGCTCTTCCTCCTCCTCATGCGCCCGCCGACTCGCTTCTTCCCACTCCCGCACAACACCTCGTAATCGTTCCCTTTCCGCTTCCCATGACTCCCGTTCTTTCTTCCATCCGTCCTCAAACTTAGCTCGCCACAGCTCCCATCGGTGCTCGGCTTCCGCCACCCGGCTGGCCATGCCATTCTCTAGCATTCCCACGCGCTCAGTCAGCAGCCTCACCGCTGACATCGCCTCGCCATGTTGTGTCTGGAGCGTACGAGATACTTGAACAGCATCGACAATCTCGCTCGACAGTGTTTGAATCCGCGATACCAGCTCGGCATTCTCCTTGGGTTCCTCTCTCGGCGAATCGTGCTCATCGTCTCCGTTCCCGTTCATCGTCGGTTCTGGCGTCCTCGGTCGTTCAGGGTCCCAGTCTTCACGTCTCCTCTCGCGCACTCTCGCTTCGGTCTCATCACTGTCGACCATCGTCGCCACACTCCTTGCATCATCCTCCTCGTCATCCTCGTCCTCTTCCATACCTCTACCCATCTGCCGACCGCGAGAACCAGCCAAGTACAGGTCCATCTCCCGCTTTGACTCTTCCATCGACTCTCGCATCAACGCGAGCTCATGTTTGAGCGACTCCTGCTCCTGGAGTTGGTCCTCGAGCTGCCGAATCTTATCGAGCTGGCCATTCAGCGAGCTCTGCGTTTCGGTCAATTGGTTCTGGAGGGAGATGAAGGCGGCGGCTTGTTGACCGTGAGGAGAAGCGAGGGCGGCCTGGGCTTCGGCGGACGTCAAGCGGAACTGAGGGGGAATGAATTGCGAGGCCGAACCATTGTGCGAGGGTGGCTGAAGAGGATCAGGTACAATTTTATGACCGCTTGACTCACAAGACCTCCGCCCAACGTGTCTTGGATATCCGTCATCGCCGAGGCGAGGGTCTGAAGCTCGCCGCCGGTCTCCTTACTCCTCGCCAGCTCCGCCTGAGAATCACGTCAGCATTGGAATCATGATAATCTCCACTCGCCTGTAGCTTATGCAGGACATGATCGAAGCTAAGACCGCCCGGCTTTCCACCGACACTCATGACCACCGGACCCGAAGGCGCATATTGGTTCATCCCCTGCGCCTGTCCTTGACCTTGACCTGCTCCAGCATTTCCAGTAAGTCCGGTCGGTCGTCGCATACCTCGAGCATCCTGGTTTTGGTAATGCACAAGCTCCCTACGAGCAGCATAAGCTGCTTGATCAAGCTCTTATGAATGAGACGTACCTAGCGCTCAATGCCGCATCTTCTGGTCCAAAGACGCAATAAATCTTCGCGGCGACTTTATGATGCACAATCGTCCGATTATCCTCGCTAACAATATCTATGCCGAACTCCTAGACAGTCACGACGTATCAGAACGCTCCATCCGCTACCTGGGGAGGCGAGACTAACCACCATATCCTCGGACTTGAGCTCAAACGGATCGCTCTCCACCCCTTCCGCACTCAATCTCTCATTATTGATGAACGTCCCATTACTCGACTTGACATCCTTGATATAGATCTAGCAGTCCATCCTCAGTCTCCGCCCCCTTTCACAAGATAGGACCAGAGGCACTCACCTTTCCCCCTTGTTCCCATATCTCCGCATGTGTCCTCGACAACACTTTCGAATCGAAATAAGCATTCCTCTCCCCAGGTACAGTCTTATTATTCGTCTGCCTTCCGATCTTAATCTAATACAACCCTTGTCATCAGCTTAAACTCCGCTGCAGCCGAAGACCCGTCTCACCCGCTGTTGTTCCGGCAGATGGATCATCTTCATCACAAACGTCTCCTGTATCGGCCATAGATGTAGGGAAGGGAATGGTCCGCCCCATGGTACGCCGTTGGTAGAGTGAACGGTCTGGGAAGGCGGAGGACCGGGATGAGGGAAAGGTGCGGGTTGTTGAGCAGGGGGTTGAGATCCGTAGCCGTTGTTGGATTGGGGTTGAGGTGGGTGACGACTAAGATGAAGGGGAGAGGAGGTTTGGGTCATGTTGCCGACTTGAAGAGTCGGATTACAAACTTGAAAGGAGAACAGTGACAAGCGGTAGAGGTCGGAGCGGTGGAAGGGTCTGAGCGGCTCGAGTGAGGAGGTGTGTTGTCGTTAGGTACGTCCGATGTTGTGTTTCGTTTGACAACAGGATCTTATCCTGCGCAATGCTGAGCTTGTGGTTATAAAAGAGATAAAAGCCGTATTTAGCTATGTTCACAGACTGAGGCATGGGCAACAGTCTGACAGATATTGAAGCACCTTTTGGCTTCCACGAGAGTCGCACGCCTACTGTGGCGGTTCTCAATCCCTCCTCGTATCGCCATCATCCCCTGTGTATGCATAAACATGGATGTCATCCCGTTCATAATAGTACAAGAGACGCAGTCCCGTAGCCAATGTCCTCTCAGAGTATCAGCTTTATCGGCAATACAATCAGATCGTTCCCCCATGATTTCTCTTCTCTTCCCAGATTTCCACCAAGATGCCTTCGATTTAACCCTACCATCGCATCCCACCCGCTTCCTCTTCCCTCCTCACCCCGCCAAACATCACATCCAAATCCATTCCACCCATCGAGACCTGTATGTCCAACGCTGAATCTTTTCTTGGCGCTCTATCCATTTGCCTACCCCTCTTTTCCTCCGAGTCCGGACTCGTGTCATCCATCGGTGAGGAGTTTTGTTCTTCCACCGACTCGAGCGACAGTGAACTCGATCGTCGCAAGTGGTGACCGGAGACCGAGATCGATGAGAGACCGGTGCTCGGGGAAGGCTCGTACGCGATCATACTCGGGTTCCATACGGGCGGTTCCGGCGAAGGTCGCATCACCTCCAGCTGCATTTGGAGGTCGGGCTGATAGGGTCTGTCCCCAGTGGATCCGGACCATAGAAAAGGAGCCGGAGGTATGGTATTGAACCCCATGGACGTCATAAAGGATTCGAGATGATCTATCTTTGCTCGTTGCGTCTGGGTGATATGCCTCAGATCGCTAGAACAGAACGTCAGTGCCATGAATTATTACCACGCCTGGCTTACTGGATGTACTGCACGCTTGAGCTCAAGATTCGACCTTTACATTGCACAGCGTCCCTTTGCGTCTTCACCGTTGAGCCCGAGCGCTTTGTCTTCTGCCTCGAGTCAGCAGGATTTGCAAGTGAAAGTCAGGCTGTCCTCACCTTCTTCTTGATCGGGCTGTCGAGGCCATCCTCCTCGTCGTCATCATCCCCTATCGTATCCTCCACCTGACTATACGTGGGAGGTAGCAATCGACTCAGTTCCTCAATCTTCGCGTTGATGTGTTCCCTCCGGCGCTTTTCGACTTGGTTGTGACACTCCCTGCGGCGCTGTTTCTTGAACGTATCATCGGTGGGCAGAGATGGTAGCGTGCGAGCGGGTGTGACAGGACTAGTCTAAGTCAGCAGGGCACCCAGAAAATTCGGCTGACCTGTCCGCGATCGCTTCATCGTTGTTACCGGTAAAGCTTCCAAAACACCCTGGTACCAGACTCGGAGTGCTGCTGCTCCATGAGGCAGGGCCACCGGAATGACCTTGAGATACCGTGAAGCCAAAATGTCCGCCCGTCCCGTACTCGGGGGGAGTGATTGAATCCGTTCTCTCGCCCTCCATATGAGTATCGAGACCAATGCCTAAACCCAGTCGACGATTGAAAGCATCGCTGTGGCTCATCGTCCGAGGGTGATTCTGAGCCGTCGTAGGTCGAGCGGAAGTTATCGACCTGCCACGTTGTTGGTTCCCAGCCTGATGTGGCCGAGCATCGCTCAGTGAGAGCTTTCGAGCGGGCCGGTGTCGCGATGCTGGAGCTTTCCCGTTTTGCGGCGATCTCGACGCGGAAACTGATCTCGCTGCGGGCGCTCTGATTGGCGGTTCAGGGTTATCGGTAGATTGACCAAAGTGAAACGTGTTGAAACCGTGCAATTCAGCATGCGGTGACAGGGGATGAATATCAAAGTGATGGTTGAAAGTCGGCTGGTTTGGGAGGGATTGCGGCAAGGAGAAAGGCGATGTCATGGCGAGATGGGTAGAATTGTCAAGTGAGGTGAGCATATCGGTCTCGATGGTCATAGATCCGTCGGAGAAGGGGCGGTTAAAGGATGGTCGGTGGGGAGCGTGGAAGATACCGGGTACCCTACTCATGGGTCAGTCATTACCAGCTCGACGTGGCGAAACTCACTTGAAACCCTCGGTCTTGACTGTCGTCACCATGTCCCCTTCTGGATACGATATTATCTCCACTGGCGGTAGTAGGGGCTTGTGAGGTTCGAGCAAGACCGTCGGCGATTGCTGAGGGGATATACAGGTCAGCCATTGTGAGGTATCCCAAGGATGAAGATGGGCAAGCGTTGTAAGTCGAAGCAGAGACGAGATATGGGTGAATATGACATGGTGATGGAGCGGCTGAGCAGAGATTAGGGGAAACATGGTCAGGAACGCGTCCAAGATATAGATAGACGGACTGGTTGGACTAAACGATCCGTCCAAAGAGATGGTCCCGCTCGGGCACGCTAAAAGTGACGATTTTAAATAGGAGAGGCTGGTATGTAGTAAGAGAAGTGAAAAAAGCATGCGGAACGATTGACGTGAAGAATCGGTGATTGATGGGATGAATAGGGGTATTGGCCACTCACCTAGACAGCTGATTGATCGATGGCAGTTCGCCCGATTTGCAATCGGTCCTTGGACGTCTAAGTTGTACTCGTCCAACCACTCGTTTCGTCCTATCGCAAGTATGTAGAAACAAAGCGCAAGCACAAAATTGGACGGCGAGAACAGTAGTGAATATCACAGAAGCGGTAGCGGATTTATTGGACAAAAGAGTGGTCGGACTGTAACTTAAGCCTTTCTCGGCACTCACCGGCTGTCCATAACCCCGCTCGAAACTGCCAAGCGGAAGAGGAGAGATTACGTAGGTCCTTCTTCGTTTTAACCCTTTAACCCCGCGTCGCCCCAAGCTTTGCTCCCAGTCGAAGGGTGTGGAGCTGCTGTCTGAATTGCCCATTTCATCCACCCTGTGCCTTTCATTATAGCCTAGGAAAGGCATGAGCCATCGGAAGAAACTCTGAGGCATGCGGTGATAGGGGGAATCATTAATGACACGTCAATTGACGAGCGGAGCGACGGTACGCTCGTCTCGCTGTCCATCATTTAAGGTGGGAGGGAGGCCTTCCTCGACTGCAGCACGGTCCAGCCTCATGAGTCATGAGTCTTCCACTGCACTCGCGAGGTGAGAATCGACTCGGTTACCGCCTGTTCGACTCGAAATTAGGGAAACCTTTAGGGAGGAAAGTTCAATACAATCGACGCGCCGTAATCTACTTCACCCTCCTCATCCTCTTTTCTTCTACGTGTTACCAAGAGTGAAGATGGAAGGATCACATCGTCTATACGACCCGACCTCTTTGGGACTCTGACCGTGAGCTTATTTACCTCCGTGATCCTTATCCGGATTGGGCTGAATTTCTAGGATTAGAAGCGCCTCAGACAATGATCTCGCACTTCCACTCTAAGCTTTCCCAGTCGATGATTTCGCATGTCGACTGCACGGCTGGTCGGAGAGAGAGGAATCACTGGAACTATGGGATGCGGGGGATGCGGTCCTTTACGTGAGCTTGCTTGAGCAATACTGATTCACTGCTGATTCACACCAAGACAACGAATACGAACTGATCCTTCTCTGGCTTCACTCCCTTCCTCTCGTGTCGAACCACATCCTCATACTCTCCAATACCACCTTCACCGGCTTACCCATCACTCCATCCCTTCCACCTCACACCCCTGATTCGCCTTCCCCGAACCTACCTACCGAGTTACGCCCTTTCGCGTCTTAGCTGTTCATTCATCATCATGCTGGACGAGACTTGAGAAAAGGAGAGGATCCATTCGTCATTGAGGGAGATCAGCGAAGGGCAATGAACGCCATCCTCGACACTCTGGCCGGCCCCACCGAGGTCGCCCCGCTTGTCCTAATGCCGGACGTGGACGAGATACCCACAGCGGCTGCGCTTGGTCTCATCCAACACTGCACGGCTTCTTTACCTCTTCATCTACAGCTATCGCAGTATCTCTACAGTTTCGAGTGGTTCGTTGGACGACAAAGCTGGAGAGCGGCGGTGACACTCTGGGACAGAGGGGACGGCATGAGGTACGGTCACGGGAAGAAGGGAGACGCGATATTGGCAAGTTCGGGTATGCATTGCAGATAAGCTAGGGCATCATCTCTTGAGAATTGAGTCAACCACTCCGCCAGCTTCTGCTTTCGGACGTTGGAAGGCTTCCGAGTCAAGATGACGGGTAAGCTTCCTCTCCATCCTTACCCAATCCGACTAACGAGTGGCAGGCTACTCTCACGCCGATCGCCTATGGCAATCTCCGAACCCGAAATATATCTTTTCCGACAAGCATATTCAATCGACAATTTGCGAAGGCCAGGACCTTTCTGGCATGCTTCTCGAGGCGTACCGGGTGTGTGCTATTATGTTACGGCCGTTGAGGCCTAGGCTGACGGGAATGAATTATGCCGTGGCGAGATCTCTTCTCCTGGCACAAGCCAGATCGGTGGATCGCAGCCTTTCAGTATTACTCGTGCTGAGCAGATCGGATTGCAGCTCCACGGACTTCACCTCTGGTTTACTTCCTGGCCAGTTACTCGATCACGCCTGACAGGTTCCGCTTCTCACTGCCGGGTGGATGTATTCTCGAGGCACAGTGATTAACGATAAAAAAGGGCTGCACATTGTTCACGATCGCGAAGGAGCCATGAGATTTCTCTCATCCTCGATCGCCAGCTTTTACCAGAGCAAAGACGATGAATGCGACGGTCTACTTGCAAGCGTCATTAAATCTTGGATGAAAACAGTATTGCTGAGAACGGCAAGCTGAAGGGAGGATGTTCTAGTTATGTACAGCGAAAGAGCAGATTCATCAGGTTGAAGGCGCCGGGATCGGCAGTTGGTCATACGGAACGGGAAAGCTATTGATCGTATTCTGGCGGGATATGATGATACGGTGTCAAACAGACCCAATCGCCGGCCTGACGACAGATTACACTTCCTGATTTGCACTTGCCCTTCCTCCTACAGTACTTGTGAAGTATGTTGAATGGGCAGTCCTGACTCCTGACCGCGGAGGGTAGGGACACTCGGCTGATAGCCTGTATCAGTTACCTGCGTGAACCGAGATTCTGCCCAAGATGTGGATCAGATGTTTACGATAGCGCATTAGCCGCGACTGGAACGTACGATTTGAAGGGAAGGCATAGGGGGGTGCCACCCGACCAATGCTTCTATCCTACAAGCCATCCGATGGGCGAAGCTGCGTAAGGCCGGAAGCTGAGGCGCTGGTCAACTACAAGTCACTCATGCACTCGACCAATCGAGGTGAGCTGTAAACACCTCAGCTTTAAGTATAGATACTCGTATGTCGTGATGACCACTGATCTCGCACAATGCTGACGCGCTCAACGGGACAATCACCTTTCCCGGCTTCCACCAAGCGTGTCTGGTTCGTGAAAGAGCTTGCAATTATACTGTCAGTCGTGTCGGATGTGACGTGTAGCCTTGAAAACGCAATGGGGTCTTTCATGACAGAATGCTCTCTACCTCATATACACATACTCACCTAGTCGACGACATACCCAGACCTCAATTGTGCTTGCCCATCACGGTGGCTCTGACGCCGCTCGCTGCCTTCTCTCCTTGCGCCCCATCCTCTGCGAAGACCCGTACGATCTCCTCACCTTCGCTTTCCCCTTTTCCAGCTCGGGCAGCGCGTCCATCTGTTCCAGCTTCAACATGTTCCAGGGATACCGAAATTCAGCGTTGTTTCCCCGGGCAAGGGACGTATAGGCTGGGGGACATGTGGCAGGGGGTGTAGACCTTTAAGACAAGTTAGCTTCGATGTAGGTATCGCACCTATATGCGTACGATGGTCGCTCCTCATCCGCGAGACCCTCCGCCAGGTGCCGAAGCTCGCGCAAGAGCCCTCGACTAAGCCGAATCATGATTCGCCACAATCGCGTTCGGAGGAGAAGCCATAGAGAAGCGAATACCGAAATCTGCGGCAGATTAGCTAGGACAGGGGAATTATGGAGTACTTACGAGACCATATGTTGCGAGCAGTACAGCTTGGCCCAAAAGGCCAATCATCCAGCTCAGACCGTGCACCAAAATGCCAAGGTACGGATTGCTACACATGGCGTTGACCCAAGCTGGTGAAATGGTTGAAGACGCTACGCAATCAATCGAAGTTTTCGTTAGCTCGGCGGAACCTACAGGATAGCATAGCGAAAGGAGAGCTCGGACGCCACCAGACACCGCCAGGTATTGTTTTCCGTTGCCACTCGTTGATCGCGGTAAGACTGGTATTGAGAGAATCATGGATAAGGCTTGAAGATCGACTGAGCTCGTCCGTAAGGAAGCGCGAGTGGTATGCCGCAGCCTCAAGAGCGACAACTGTTTGATTGTTCAAGATCTTCGTGCTCTGTCAGCGATGTTGCGTCGGACAACTCGCTGCTGACCTTCAGGTAGTGAGCACTTTCGATAGAAGACTGAATAAGTGGATCCATGTCGCCAGCTGCCTCAGCGATACCTTCAATCCTCTGCACTCCGTCATAGACTATTCTAGCCGAACTCTGATACTCACCGTCTTAGCGATGTTCAGGGCTACCGAGACTTCATCCCATTCTACATTGAGCCTAGCCTTTTGATGATCAGCGATTTTCTTTGCCAGAGAAACTGAAGCGTACGAGGTTTCCCGCTGTGAAGTCCGCCAGAGAGTTGAGTTGGTCATGGGAAGTGTCCATGAGATACTTCAGGAAATCATCGAACGTGGCAAGGCGATCCACTAGACTGGCTGAATGCTGTTCGGTACATAAGTGTCGGATCTCTTACAAGCGACAAGTAAGGCTCACACCGTCGGCAACATCGCGCAAACCCAGCGACATCTGATCTGGATCAGTACACCGTACGCCCGTTATGACGAAAGTCATACCTCTTCCGTGAACTGCCCTCTCATTCGCTTCATGCCCACCTCGAGCTCCGAAACCATCTCCATCGCCCGCTGCTTTCCCTCGTACTCCACCCGTTCCCACATCATTGCAGTGTCTCCCTCCAGACCCTCCACGGCGACTCGCAATTCGTGCAGGACTGCTAATTGCTCGCCGCTTATCGACGAGAGATCATGGACAGCCGCCTCTGCAAGGTTGGAAGCACGTCGCATTGTCTGTGAAGGGCATCAACCGAAATTGATCTGTTGGATGCGAGAATCCTGACGTCTAAGTTCTCGACCAGCTCTGCCTGAGTCTTATCGCTATTCGCCTTCCTGACCTTTTCATTGCGCTTGAGAAGGCTGATCAGGGCGAGCTTCTCGTTCGTTGCGTTGATATAGATCTGCTGCGCCAGCTCTGGTCGATTGACAATCAAGGTCACTTCCTTTATCGGAGGAGCAAATAGCTGACCTGCTTGACGTTTCCCACTAAGGACGAAACAAAGCTGGACTACCCAGCACCTCGTCAGGTACACGAATCAGTACTGCTGATTCGCAAAAACTCACTAGCATCGGCGAGATAACCATTATAGCTGCTCCAGTCCTGAGGACTTCTGTGAAGCGCTCTTCTCGATGTCAGCAGGAGACCCACCTGGCGATCGGCTTAACCTACCCCAGACATTTCGCCCTTTGCTCTGCTCTCGATTTCTCGGCCACCCCATGAGTACGCCATGCCCAACCTGTCCCCACCGTTTGAGTTTTAAGACGAAGGGGAGAAGATGGGGACCAAGGAAGGCATTCATTGGGTATGACTTGGAGGACGGACAGCATGGAACAGATGGTGAGGGAGATCGCGACTGCGTTTCGCTCCAATCAGCTTGAGTCCCGTGAAGCAGGGAAAGGAAACAAGTGCTCACTTGCGCTCCTTTCCGCTTCACCAAGCCCGCCCAGGCCGCCTTCCCCTTGCTTGCAGCTAGTCTGTAGTCGGGACGCAATGGCCGAATGACAATCGGAGCGTTGCATTGTGCGAAATGTGGCTACAGCATCGCAGCAGTCAGGACCGGTGTCGGTACACAAGGGGCCCTATTCACACTCACATACATCACCGAAAACCTCTTCCACGTCATTCCTGCTAAGTCCAAGGCCGTAAACGTCTGCGAACATATCAGAATTCCCAGCAGCCATGAGACTCTAGCAGCTGACTTGCCTCGCTTCAAGTCATCTTCTTGAGCACTTGATTGGGCCGATAGTGTGGGAACGGAGAATGTCGGCGAAGCAGAGGAGACGTTAGTCGAGATGAGGGCGAGCACGAACACGGTCTGAGCTCGCATTTTAGGATCCGTTTTGCTGCTTCCGCTCCCAACGAATGTTGAGGGTCACTAAGAATGGAAAGATGACCGTAAAGAATGAAAAACAGTTCGGCGAAAAGATAAAGGATGTGAAAATGGGGAGAGAGGAGGAGATTCCGGAAAAAGATCAGGCGCGGGTGAGGTGGAGGTGGTCCAAGCTCAAGATAAATGACGTTTTAAGGAATGAACTTTGCGGGATAGATGCAGGGCCTGAGTGAGCACCTGTAGCTAGTATTCAGCTGGGCAACGGTGCGAATGTGAGTCTCCGCTCACATTTGATAAGATGCTCTTTACAACCTCTTGCCTTTCGGCTCAGCCTTCATCATCTACCTTCGAGTGTCATCGGAAAGGAGGGGCTTACGTCCGTCCCGACGGTATGTCCTTTCGAGCGATAACCGATCATGCTCTCGAGAATCGCTGTCATCATAAAGCTACAACAACTTACTATGCAATTCAGATAGACCCAAAATTTCCTATCCCTCATTGCAGATCCTGCGGCCAATCCCTTCTCTTCATCCATTCGCCGTTGGGTCCGAAGCGCGGGTTAGAAGGGAAATGGATGCCGTTCCCAAGAGGTCGTCCAAGTGGTACTGAGGTGGGGTTTAGCGGAGTACCTGCATTGCACTCACACATCCATCCCAACAAATCCTTCCCCATCTCCTGCTCCCACATCTGCCTCATCGTCCCGAACTTCCACCTCGCATCGACCGCTTGACCACCCCACTCCTCCTTCCATTTCCGCTTCACCTTCCTTTTCTCATTGTTATGCCAAAGGTAACCGTACTCCCGTTGAAGGACGTCTGCTTCGCGTCGAACCTGATCATGCGCGGCGAAAGACTCGACAGTGCATCTGCCCGTGAGGATGAGGTGGATGTGTGTGATGAGCATCATGGCGGTGAAGAGACAGAACAGAGCGGAGCTAAAGAATATTAGATACATGGAACAAACGCTGGAACTTATAAACTTACACTGCGATGAGAGCAATAACTTCCCCATCGACCGTTGTCGACTTGGTTGCGGAAATGATGAGGAGGATCAGGATGTATGCGGTGGAGACCATAGCCCACATGTTGAAGGTGATGAAGAACTGGCACACTGTCAGGTGGATGTCACACTTGCTTCTTGTGGGTCGACATACCTTGTGATTCGCCCAACCCGCACATTGGCCAATCCACAAGCAATGGTCTAACGTCAGCTTTGTATCGGAGAGACCCCGAACTCACGGTCAAATTGCAATACGCAAGTTCCACAATGTCTGCAGTGATGTGTTCTGTCGGGCTTATTGACCTCACAGAAGCGGCACCACCGCGGTCCAACCTCGAGTCTAGGCATGGGTCGCTCTACCTCTCGCCAATCCTTGACTCCCTTCTTTGCCGCTTTTTTGGCGCTTTCCATGGAGGCATCGGGGGAGGAAGTGGAGGGGGAGGGTGCTTCATCTGCTGGGTCACGAATCGCTGCGTTGACGAAATTGGCCATTGGAGTAAACTCAGAAGGATCCGGACCGGCAGGGTCATCTGTGCGACTAGTCGGGTTAAAGTGGGGATGAAATCCTTTGCTCGCGGATGGAAAGGCAGGCGGTGGGGCGGGGGACTGTAAGGGCTGAGGCGGCGGATGATAGGGAAGGTAATCTCGGGATGGAGCGTGTGAGGGTGGTGAAGGCGTTTTCACAATATGCTGAGGTCGATAAGCGAGAATGCCACTGGAAATGGGAGCTTGCTCACATCTCTAGCGAAACCTGGACCGGTCGTAATGATCTACGGACCAGTATCAGACAAATCAAGATCTTCTTGGCTTCAAAGCTTACTCTGAGATAGCTCCATACGAACAAGAGCCACAGAATCACAAAGCCAACGAGCGTTCCAGCTGATAAAGCCGGACATCAGCAAAGACACCGCGTTCATGTGATCTACACACCTCCAGTCGCTTTTCTCAAGCCGGTCGATGACCTTTCTCGGATCATCGGTGTGCATACCCTTCCAACGACAACGTAGAATGACCAGACTGTCAAGGCGAAAACCATGCTACAACTCAATCAATAGCGCCAAGCTGAACAAGGGAAATCACTTGCAATATGGCCAGCTTCATCTGGATCCAAGGATCAGGCCTTCCAGCGCTATACCGATCCTTCCAGCTCTCCAACACTCCTGCTCGAGTTTCGCTTGTCCCGTACGCTGTCTGAGTATGAACAGCGAGAGGTGGCGGAGGTGGCGGAGGTGGCGGGGTCTTGAGGAAATCGATCATCTCAGCGTGTCGAAGACTAGCTTCCGCTCTCCTTGGGGTCCTCCCCGAAGTCATCTTTCCCAAAATGAACGACGCGAGGACCGCAAAGTGTAGGCTCGGGATCATAAAACAAAACTTGAAGCTCTCGGATGGCGTCCTTTGTCAAACCCGGGAACAAACAGAGAAAATCCCATACGGGAAATTGGCAACTTGTCATCCGACTTCCGGCGACTGCTACCCATTTTCATCTCGCCAAAGTGTCATCAAAATGTCACGTAGAGTCTATCTAGGGCATCTACCGCCGAGTGAGTTGCTATATGTGACGAGGGTGACAGTGTACTGACCAGATTGCTTGCTGGTAGTGGCGACCAAGACCGACATCGAAGATGTCAGCCTCTACTTCAATCCCAAGCAACCGATCCCTGGTCTAACGATACATAGCATTTCAAGGGCTTCCGCATCGTCGATATCCGCCCCATGGGGAACTTTGGCTTCATCGAGTTTGAGTCAAGCCGAGTGTGTCATTCTTGTCCGGATATTCATATCAACTACTAAAGTTCTTCAGGATGCTGAGAATGCCATCCGGGAACTCAGCGGGAAGGACTTCATGGGCGAGAGGTCAGTACACGACTTATATCGGTACCAGTAGCCAGCTGAGCATAGAACAGCTTGATCGTCGAAGAAGCTAGGGATGCGAGAAGGCGGGACGTCTACGATCCGTCCGTTTTCACCCCTTCCTTCCTTTGTCCTACGCTCACTGGTCCCTTAGTGGTTCGCGGCCTCCCCCTCGCTCGGCCCCTGCCCGTCGAGGTGTCCGTATCAATGTGCTCGGCGTTCCAAGCTCGACAAGCTGGCAGGTGCGATTCTCTCTTCGGCCCCGTCATCGCACACAAATCCCTGGTCGCCCCGCTTGAATCTCCTGGACCGCTTCATTCTCCTGGTGGTCGTTATCTCTATCCTGATCATGATCCTCACTGTGCTCGTCCTTTGGTCGTCCCTCGTGCTGGTGGTTCTGCGCTTGCTGCTTAGGCAGACGCGTCTCAAGCGGTTACCCGTGTTGGCGGGCGAAATCGTCGGCTTGCTCTGGTTTAAAGTGCGATCTATTGAGACTGTGATCTTGAAGCAAGGCGGGCCATCGTGCATCGGTGTTGGCGCTCTCACTCCTTTCCTTGGCACTTTTGGCGCGATTGGCGGGGCGACCTCGCTTTCTCCCCAACATGTGGATCGATCTAACGCGGACTCACGCTTCCTCCCCACAGGACTTGAAGGACTTTGGACGCCTCGGCAGCAATACCATCACGTTTGCCGATGTCGATCGTAATAACCCCGGCACCGGGTAAGTTTGAGCTGTGTCAATCATTCCTGTCCTCACGCTGCACAGTGTCATCGAGTTTCCTACCATGGCTGAAGCCGAGGAAGCCATCAAGCGTCTTGCTGGTGTTGACATCAATGGGACTCCAGTCGAAGTCAGGCTTGCTCCAGTAGGTGATTCGGTCCGTCCGGCGGTCGTTTCTGATTTACGGCAGGAGGGTGGTGGTGGCTACGATGATCGCCGTGCACCGCCACCCCGCGACTACGGCTACGACCGACCTAGATATGATGATCGGGGTGGTGACACCTACCGCGGAGGTGCCCGTGACCGATCTCCGCCACCTCGTCGTGACTACGACAGGTACGACAGTGGGCCTAGGAGGGATTACGAGAGGGACCGGAGCCCGCCGAGGAGACGCGACGACGATCGTTATGCGAGGGGTGGAGACAGAGACAGAGACAGGAATGGGTCCGTCCGCGACGGAAGGTAAGCTGGCAGCGTTGACCCGTTCGCTTTGCAGCTATCATTAAGCCTCTCTATCGCCCAAAGATCTCCTCGTAGTGTTATAGGCGTGATGTTATGCAAGCATGTGACTGAGCAAATTGATGTTTGACTCTAGTAGCGGAAGGTAGAAAGCACGCGACTGAGATTCGATAGTCCTGAAGAGCGAAATCTCTCCCTTGCCTCTTCAGCGCTCCTTACGCAAACGGTGATTTAGCTTTGCATCTCGTCTAGTTCAAGATCACTCCATCACACACACGGGGTGGGCGGATAGGCGTAGATTTCCCCATCATGCCCGCCCTTGATCCCTTCTCAGCTGCATCTCGACCTATGCTCCCATTCGATAACCTTCCTTCCCGTCCACTGCCATTCGCCGCGACTCTTCATCCTATCGACATCAACACACCGGCCGCTTCATCCCCTCACAAATTTCCGAAGCCGCGAAGGCACAAAGAGGTGTTACCTCCGACCTTCCCATCTCCGCAGTATAGTCACTCTCGTCAAGTTAGTTCAGATTCCGTCAAGGTCGACTCGGAGAAACCGATAGTCATAGGGAGCGACGAATGGATGCAGGCCGAGGTGGCGAGATGCGTAGACTCCGCCAAAGGGGATTTATTCATTGCGTGAGTGAGCAATGCATGATCAACTTATTGATAGAGCAGGGGCCAAGGCTTGACATCCCTGTCGACCAAGATAGCGGACCTGCGAGACCTGGTCACTCTGCCTTCCTCATTCTCTCCGCTTGCCTCTGGTCCTTCACGGAAGCCGCCCCTATCACCTCGCTCCCCTTTACCCGATCATCAACAGCTTTCGCCCGGTTCAGGTCACCTATCGACAAATGCCCGGTGCTTCGGAAGAACAGCCTCAGCCCCAGCTTCTTCAGCTTTCTTCACCACATTCCAGGCGCAATCTCAAGGGAGCAACAGGGTTTCGAGCGGCTTAGGTACAAATAATGGGCTGCTCGCATCGCCGACACTGACTGAGACGAGTGAGGAGGATGCTACCGCCCCCGATGACGTACCGCTCGAAGGCAGAACACTATTGGCCAGCCCATCCCTACCGGTGCCTTCAGTTACCAAACCCATGGCTTCGGAAGTACGGTCGCGGTCGTTTGGGCGGAGCAGAACGGGCGCGGTCAACCTCAGCCCAAGCGTAGGTACCGGATTTGGTAGGACTGCGGCAATGGACATCTGCATTCTCGCCGGCTCGAATGCTTTGACATCGTGAGCGGCCTGCTCCGAGCGACGAGAGCCTGACTCACCTCTCAAAGATTGCCTAGCGCGCTTTTCGAAATTGCCAATCTCACCGTCCTCAGTCTCCGTAAGTACATTATGCATCATCTCGAAGAGCATGGGCTGAGTGACCTTAGGTGGCAATAGGCTCACGAGTCTTCCTGCTGCTATTGGGGAGCTGCATAATCTTAAGGAGCTTAATATCAGTAATAATCAGATAGTATGTGCTATGTGCGTTGCTCGGGGCTTTGCGTCATGCTAATGATAGTGACATCCAGGATATACTCCCTTCTACCATCCTCAATCTCAGCCTTAATCAATTCTCAGCCCATCCTAACCCTTTCCTCCCTGCTCCACCCCCTCTCACGACCATGACGACCAGCACAAGCATAACGACCGAAACCAACTTTGCAGTGACGGCGACAAAATCCGAACTCGCAAACTTTCCAACCAAACGCGTCTTCTCCCCAATCATCTCTCGCGATCGTTCCACCATTCCCCGGCTCACTACGCTCTGCCTGAACCTCCTCATATCTCCCCGTTCCGAACTTCCACCATTGCTCGATTCTTATGATTGGGACATCCCTCCTCGAGGGCAACTGCATCCGCTTCTTCACCCTGCCGCGCTCCACGAGCTGATCCCAAGCATCGGTTCAGAAGATCTGCCGCGAATTCTTCAGGCCCTCAAAACCGCCGGCTCCGCCTTTGTACGAGCGAAACCGGGAGGTCGGAGGGGTAGCACCACCCCATCCCTCGGTATATCGCCGCAAAGCAAAGTCGACCCTTTCCCTCGATCTCATCGCCCCATACCGCCAGACGATGCTTCGAGCAATCCTTGGTACGACCCATGCCCTTCACCGAGGCATCTCAAGTACGATCTTACTCTTCCAGAGTCAAGCCGACCGAGTCGACGTCTCTTCCTCCATTCCGCCGAGGAGAGAATTGAGTGGAGGGAGGTTTTTGGTCTCAACGGTTTGCCGATCAAATGGCTGGGATGCTCGCCGGGTTGTTTAGGTTTCCTTGAGAGGGAAGATTTTGACGATTGGGGCTATGAAGATGAGTAGATATGCGCATTGTAACCGTTACGTCCATAGGAAGATGTTTCTGATGGCCCTATACACTTCGAGCATACTGAACAAGCAAGAGCATCATTTTTTAGACTTACCGAGAGATCGGGCCGTCGGACCGGACCGATCAGATTACGGCCATTAGGAGATCTGCATTTATAGAACCAAATACTTTTCTGCCAATGGCATCTTAAGTAGATTAGCTAGCCCGACCTATTTGCCAGGAGTCACAAGGACGAATAGCTTCTACTCGAGACAGGCAAGCAATCTCATCCTATGGGACGACGATACGCTCCCTAGTATAACGACCTCGGATTGAGCTACGCAAGATGACATGGGAAGCAGGAGAAGACATCTACAAGGGCAAGCGACCATGTCCAATCTCGGTCTCTACCTCTGCTAAACGACTTCTTTAGCCTTCGTGCCGACCTTGAAGATGACGATCTGCATCGCCATCGGCTTCATCCTCACCAAACGAGGCATGTTCCCGCCAGCTAGCGCAAAGGGTGTTAGTACCCTCAGTATCGTAAGTAATTTCCGCATGATACTGGTGACGTTCCGATGAGCTCTTCACAGAACATCGGCCTGCCGTCTCTGGTCTTCTCATCCATGGTGACTGCTTTCACGCCGCAGAACATATCAGCTTTTGGATCGCTCGCCGTCATCACCATCCTGTACCAAACGCTTGGTGGGGTATTGGCTTGGATCACACGGGAGTTGCTATACGTCCCCGCGGATTTTCAGTGGGGGATACTGGTCGTGAGTGGCTATTCTGCTGTACGACTCTAGTCCGATAATCTCTCTCCACGCAGATGGGCGTCATCTCCAATTGGGGTGAGCGATTTGAACGAAGAGATCCCACGTCGAATGATAACCTTCGGCGTACAGGTAATCTCCCACTGGCAACCATTCAGGTTCTCGGCTTGTCAGCACCCTTCGATGGTGAATCCGATGTAGAGCTCGGTATCGCTTATGTTTCGTCAGTCTGGGTTGCTTCAGGCCTCAGCTATGTCAACTGATCATAGCAGTGTGGCCATTCTTATCATGAACACATTTCTGTGGCCGCTCGGCCTGCACAAGGTATGTCACCTAATCGTAGGTTGAACCACCACTCAAATGTTTCCCAGCTATGCGCCTTGGATTTCAAGGAAGATAATCTCGCCAAACAGCAGCTTCCTTTCCGGGAGAGATGGTCATCTCGTTTTGTCACCATCAGGGGCCTGGTCAGCCGTCGATCATCGACTTTAGACGACGACTTCGCCCCGACGAGTTCCTCGTCCGACATGACGGCAGTGCAGGCGGACGGTTTCACTGGGGAACACGGCAATACCATCATGGACTTCCGAAAGGAGAAGCGATTATTTTCAAGTGGTTTTGAGCGCGAGGAAGAAGCAGATCAACCAGGCGAGCTCCAGCGTCATGCGACACTGCTTGGAGGCGCTGTGCCTACCCGCAAAACCTCTCGTTCCCGCTCATTTTCCTCGATGATGGACTCCACTCGCCCCATTCCTCCTACCGCTCCGCTCGATGCTACCGACATGTCTCAGCCTTGCTACCCTTCTTCCTCAATGGCACTGGGCGGTCCAATACCCCTTCTGCCCACCTGTTCCAATCACGGTACCGCCTACTCCTTCCACCACCCGGCATCGCCAGTACGTTCCGTCCACAAGGCCACCATACTCCGAAGACTCCTGAATCTCCTTCTTGGGATGCTCATGCCCGTTTCGCTCGCGGTCATAATTGCTATTCCATGCTCCATCATCCTTCCATTGAAGGCACTCTTCATCGATACGCCAGGCTGGACGGGAACCAGGATGCCTAATGCGCCCAATGGAGCTCCACCATTGAATTTTATCCTCGACACCACGACTTTTCTGGGCGGGATGACGGTTCCCGCAATGTTGATCTTACTTGGAGCGAGTTTCGCTCGACTCAAGGTGGGTGACTTCCGGTATCTTTGAATGTATCTAAGCGAGCTTAGTTTAGCGGAAACTGGCGCGAACTGCCCATCGCAGCTATCGTTGTAAGCATTACCATCACAAAAAACGCGGTCGCTGAGCTATGAACTTACAGGTCATGACGGTAGCGAAAAGTAAGTCATAACCTGTGGAACCTTCATACCCTAATATTACATCGACTGATACCCATCGCAGTGATCATTGCGCCTGCATTTGGCATGTGAGCTGACAGGGCGTGAAAAGTCATCTTCGCTGACGTCCTTTTCAGCTTCGTTGTTCAAGCGCTTCGGGACAAGACCAACCTCTTCCCTCCAGAAGACCGGAGTAAGTCGTTGATGACGCTACTCAACCTTATGCTAACGTTCCCAAATCATAGTCCGGACTTTTATTGCCATTCTCATCTCTGGTACTCCTGCGGCAGTGAACCAGCTAGTCCTCACGCAGCTGTATAATCCTGCTGGTACCGCACATACCTTGGCCATGTTTTTGGCTCTGCAGTGTACGTAGCACTACGGCTTCGACGGAGACAAGCTAATGACATTCGTCGTAGATATCTGCATGCCTGTATTGTCGACGTGAATTCCCTGCCTCGAACAGCGTCGGATGGAGCTAATGTGGATGTAGAGCTTTGGCTGCGATCGGCTTGTACATTGTCGAAAACCAATGATAGTAGAGAAGAGAAGTATAGAACGCATGCAGGGCATATTTGTCGAAAAGTCCATCGCGCCTGAGCCAGGAAGTCATAGGTATCATATACATGCTGAGTCCTGTTGGCGAGGTTTCGCTATCCGCTCCACAATGTGACTTCATTATCCCCTAAACCCCGCGCTCCCGCTGGCGAGACGACGAGCGGGAGATGTTGCGTTCGATGAGCTAGACAACACCGCTTACCGGTCCGCTGAAGTGATGGAGGTTTCGGAATCCATCCGTGAGGATGGTCATTGACATCGATCGCAGTATGTTCGACCTTGCTGCAGAAGTCGAGAGAAGGAGCAGGTTAAGCGGAATGCTGTACGGAGACTCTGTTCGCGAAGCTCATCACCAGCTTTGAGCTCACCCTCTCGACCCGCTGACTGATCGTACTTGATACCCGCTCTAGCCTTCTGCAATGCTTGGTTCTTGGCAGCTTGGTACTTCACGACTCGATCTTTCTGCTTCAATTGTCCTTCCTTCTCTTCATCGAGTAGGACTAGCAGATCGGCTTGGCGATTCCTCTTCGATCTCGAACATGCCGTATGGTCGACTCCCATCATCCTTTTCAACCGGAGCCCAGCTGTCCGCCACACTGCCAAGGAGCTCCTTCTTGGATCGTCCGCCAAGCTTGGGAGGGCGCTTTCGCTCTTGGGCGCGCATTGAGTCCCAGGATGGGTCGGGTTGAAACTTGGGTTGCCGCCATCCCCAAGCCTCGTTGATAATGGAGGCACGGGAAGGCCCCAATGCGCTTGCAAGCCTGTCGGCGGGTTGTAAAGAGCCGGAAGTGGTCTGACCAAGGGGAGAGGACACCTCGGCGTCCATTCGTGACGAGTCATGGTACGAGTTCCACTGTAGCCGACGGAGGACAGGATCGAATTCGATGCATTGGTACGAGAGGCAACCTCCGATGCCACCGATCGGAGTGCTTAACGAGCACCATACGCCTTGGCGATGACCTGAAGGTCGACCTCACCATGGGTGAGATGGCTGGTCGGAGTCTGCGTATGCGAGGGACGAGCGTTCGAAAGCGTCAGTGAACTGCTATATTGAAAAGATCCGAGTTCGGACCTGCTGTCATTTTCGTTCGAGTGACGTTGCGAGGTGGACGATTTGGAGCTGTAGGTATCGTGGCATAGAGTGTGATCGGAAGCGTAGGGAAAGTCCTAGAAGAAACTGAACAACCCGTTCTACGATGATCGTGATCTTAGCTCACCTTTGGTCCAGAAGCAGCTGGCGAATAAATCACATCCTCTGATGGATGGCTGTTCTCATTCGTAGTTGACGGATGTCTCTCATAGGACCCGACGTCGCGATTCATGAAGGTGGACAATCCAATCGAAGGGGCCATTTCATCGCTTGGTCGGCTTCACGAGTTCAAGAAGATTGCCAAACTGCTTTAGGACGTCTCAGTGACAAAGCCGATCACAACGGCAAAAGGACTCCCAGAGATGGATGATGCAGCCAAGATGAATGGAGGGAGAGACTGAGCAGAAAAGAAAGAGTGCAAACGGGTGGCCATAGACGTGATAGATGGCTGGAGGATACAACGGTCAGTGCGCATGTGTAAGCGTTTGAAAATCACAAATCAGTCACTCAGACATTGACGGACAGTCAGTATCTCTTCCAATAGAGCATGTACCGCTACTGTCACAATTAATCGACTTTTCTAGCCCATCGGCGACCTGGTGTCGTTGTCTCTGCTAAGCCAGTCTTCACCTGAACTTTCTCGAGAGCACCGTCTTCTATCGACCGCCTCCTACTCGATGCCGCTTTCCTGTCACTCGGCTCCCCATTCTTCCAGTACATCACCATTTGCACGACCAAAACGGAATTGAGGAGCGCCGCTCCAGCAAAACCCCAAAAGATTAGTGGGTCGTTCACCTCCTGCTTGGTCGTGAAGAGACGAGCGAGACAGCCGAGTAGAGCATTGAAGACGGCGAAAGCGGAGAGATTGCCGGTCGATTGATTCTGGTAGTTCGTCATGATTTGCGGGGCCTTGGAGAGGAGCGATATAGGTAATGTGGCGGCTTGCAACAGACCGACTGAGATACAGTTAGCATTGACTCGCTTCCTGAGGCTCTGGACTCACGAGCGCCAGGCGGGCAAAAGTTCTCGGACCAAAGCACCACGCCGGATGCTACAGCTACGACCAGTCCGGCCAAGACTTTCGCCAAGTTCCCTCTTCTTCCACTCCCACTCAGAGGTTTCGTCGTTCCATTCAATCGACTTGACAACGATCCGGCCGATCCCGTGAAATAAAGGATAAGGAGGGTAATGATGACGTTTTGGACGGTAAGGAAGAAATTCTCGCCGTACGTCGAGAGAGGGAACCGGTTGCGCGAGGCATATGCGAGTGAGATGGCATATGAAGTTGTTTCCAGAATCTGCGCGCAGCATCAGGATCAGGTCCGGTCAAGATGAGAGTATGATAAACTGACGTAGGCGGACAGAGATAATCCTCGAGCGGAGCGGGAAGTGACAATCTTCATGATCTATCGAATCCACTGTCAATGAACGGCGTGGCTCACGAAGGAAATCGAAGAAACGATAAACATACCTGAGGGATCTTTACGATACCACCACCAATCACGATGCCCAGACCCAGTCCCTTCGACAACGCATACTTGAGGCACTCGACGTGGGTGACATTGAAGTCATGGACCAAGATGGTGTAACATCGTGCGCCGATCAACGCTACAGCTGGATCTCGCAGGAATGATGGGATATTGTGAGTGACAGAGGTGACCTGATTGAAGATGGTATTCAGCTCACATAAGACACAAGCAAGGAAGATATACTGTCGAGTATAAAGATGACATAGCACCTCCCTTCCCACCGGGAACCTCAAGGTCGAGAGGCGGCAGGTTGATAGATACTCTGGAAGGTGTGGCGTTGAAGACTTTTGCAAGCAGCAACACCTCTCAGCACGCGTGCTCAAAATCACTTCCCTTATTCGGCACCAAATATAATGAGAAGAGGGGGATTTATTTCGGATGCGAGATTAGAGCTTTCTTTCTCATTCCCCAAATATCGACCGACACATCATGGTCCTCGTTGAAGAAGTTCCCGAAGATGTCCTGCTCCGAGAGGACGAGCGCGAGTCCGACTTTGAGACCGATTCAAACGCCTCCGAAGCCTCTTCCATCTTCTCCGATGACGATGACTTCTCTCCCGTCAACGAATCCATCTATGACCGCTTCGTCGCCCTAGGAGATATCGTACCGCCACAAACCCGATCTAATCTCCGCTCGAGCTATGTGACGACGAAAAGTTGGACATGGTGGGGAGTACAGAGCGCGGGGACTTTGGCGTGGTGGGTGAGCACGAGTGCATTGCTGGTGGGATTGCCTTTGGCGTTGGCGATCGAGGATGAGACGAGAGTGGTTCAGCAGGAGAGGGACATGCAGATGCAAAGTGCGGGTCAACAGCAGGTGTGTCATCAACATGATCCAGAGATCTGAGGCTGACAATGTGTGCTTGACCAGCTTTTGGGCGGACCTCAGCAGGGACAGCAGCAAGGACTCTTACCGCCCGGCTTTTGAACAGGTCTTGACGGGCGAAGGAGCGGCTCTCGACGGGCGAAGGAGCGGCTCTCGACGGCAGCAAAGAGAGAGATGGGAGGACCTCCTCAAGAGTGACACGCTCAGATTCACACGCCTAATACCTATGTATACTATCTCCACTCTCTTCCACATCTTGGAACCTCTCTCAAAAAGCTCTGGCCTGACTCTGAGGAGAAGGATGACCGTTCTAGATTTGATAGATGCTAATCGCCGGGGATAACTAATGACTCTAGCTCTCTGCAATCTACCTTGCGATCGCCAGCCCCGCCATCTCCGCCTGAGCAGCTGTCAACCCGCCTTTACCCAGACCTTCGGCCCACAATCGCATCTTCACTGCTCTCGCTCGCATGTCCATGGCCCACTCCGCTGCTCCGAGGGTTATACGCCAGTAGGCGAAGGAAAGGAATGCTTCGGCGAAAGAAGTAAGAAGCTGGAAGGACAATCCGGAAGTCCGACGTGCATTTTGGAAATTTAGCACATCCCCTTGCCATACTGGATGAACAGTGAGGGTTGCAACAAGCGTGAGGAAGAGAGACTCACATGCCTCAGCACAGTATCGAGCGATGATGACAAATACACGACTGCTTCCGTGTGTGGTAGCCAAGCTCTCGTCAAGCGATCTGTGTTGCACCAGTCAAAAAGGGCCTGAAATTCTCGCTCCTGCTTACCGCTGCAAATCCGACAGTTTGAGAATCATCAATAGCCGTCTGGGTGCAGCATAAGCTTCTGGATGTAAGTGGTCTCCGAGTACACACCTCGGCACAGATCTCAACAGCCCAAAGATCGACTGGACCAGCCCTTCTCTTTCCGCCATTGCGTTGCGGACACTGGCACGCTGAGCGGCATCCATATTTCGTGAGTCCAGTAACGAAGTCGGACGAGTGACGACGCCTGCTTCAGGCTCATTGGAAGCATCAGACATGTTGATGCGGCCGGTGATGGCGGATTCGAGAATCGGATACTAAAGCTTAGATGAGCGGGTTTTCATAGTTCAGAGCGATCAACCGACCTTATCGTCATCAATGTTCCCGACAAGTTTGGCGTAGTATCTTCGTTCCTTGCTTGTTCGAGGCGAGCTGCGCTTGATGAGAGATAGCCAGAAGTGGGCATAATTCAACCTAAGGTCACCTGGAACGTCGAAATATTGGCCATGATCCAAAAGGCAGACATCGAAGTTGTATGGTGAATGCGATTGTTTCGCTTTTCGCCTGATGAGCAGATTGCCGTGATGCGGATCGGCGTGGAACCATCCATTCAGATATACCATCTGGCTGAAGATTCTCGCAAGCTCTCGGCTGACTTGATTTCGGTCGATGTCAAGGTCTTTCAGATACTTCAGGTCGTCGACTCTTGCGCCATCGATATACTCCATCACCATGCACCGGCGGTCTGCCCAGAATACCTCAGGCAGGTATAGGCTGGTCTTTCCTTGCAAGGGCAGGAAGTCAGCCCGACATCGAGCGGAGTTTGACGCTTCATGTCGAAAGTCCATCTCCAGCGGAATCATTTCGTTCATCTCCTCGCCTAGCCATCCAAACTCGAAGTCGGGAAACACATAGTTGACCAAAGCGATGGCAAGGTTCACGGTGGCCATATCAACCTGAGCGAATTCTTGAAGATCGGCGTGCTGCACTTTGACGGCAACCGTCCGACCGGTATGGCGATCGATCGCACGGTGGACCTGAGCGAGGGAAGCGACGCCTATCGGTCGAGGTTCGAAATGGGTGAAGAGACCATCGAGGCCGAGACCCATATCGGCGATGAGCATGGCATCGATCTCCTCGAGCGGCGTCGGAAAGCACTGATCTTGCAGCGGAGTCATCGTGCTCGTCCATTCTTTCGGCAACAGCTGTACCGCAGCGACATGCTGTCCAAGTTTGACGTATATTCCCGAATTCGTCCGTAAAGCCTGCAACAGTCTGTTCGCACTGCGCAGATGGCATTCCTTCCGACCTCTCCGCCTTGTAGCACGTTCCTCGTTGGCCATCTCACCATCGCCCGGTTCCACAGCCTTTTCGCGAGCAAATGTTTGTTTATAGTCCCATACATCGAGCAGGACTGCCCGCATGAGCCGCGTACACCGGATGCCAGCAACGACTGTATGTCGAAAGGGAGGGTAGATGTTGTACAGGATTGCAAGAAAGACAAGGAAGAGCGACAGATTTCTCAGCCGTCGAAGACCACGAGATTTCCGTCTCGCAGAGGATCCGGTCGGTCCAGTCACAAGAGCCGATCCAGCCGGCTTCGGAGAGGGATCGCCGGTGTGAATTGCTCGACGAAGACATGTGGGATTGGTGAAGAATCGGGCCTTGTGTATAAGGCGAACATGGATAGACCGGCCAGCCTCAAGACTTGGTATTCGGCGATGTCGAGCTTTTGTGGTCAACAACCGTGCGCAATTCTGCGCAGTCGCCTGGTGGTCGTAGTGGAGAGGACGGAGACTTGATGATCGGGCATGTAGGATCTGTTCAGTCGCCCGCTTGATCGCTGAAAGTTGCACGGGAAAGGTGGTCATCGTCATCGCGAACGTTCCGATCCCTACTTTTCCAACCATACCATCCTGACAGGACTCCGAATCGTGGTCAATGTTTACGTAATATCAGACCAACTCGTAACCTTCCACCCCATCAGTTTCCAAATCCTTCTTTTGCACGTTTCCTCTTACCTATTGCGAAGCCCTTTCTTGCTCTCTTAAGGGATCACAGTAACATCGATTCGGCCCTTTCGCTCGTTTCGCATACCACAGTTTGATTACGCCTATCATGGCGGACGATCCATCCCGAGTAAGTCCAGTCATCCGTCACGATCAGGGTGTCCTTTTGCGCAACTACTCACCCTCGCCTCTTCAGGCCAAGGTCGAAGATTCCACTGCTACTGCTATTTTGCGCCAGAAGCGGTCGTGAGTTGGGTATCTTCTATGATCAGACTGTCCCGATTGCATTGCCACCATGATATGCTCACTTGATTTGTTTTCTTCAACTTAGACCCAATCGATTGATGGTGGACGAAAGCCCGTCAGACGATAACAGTGTCGCGATCCTGCACCCGACGACCATGGAAGCTCTTGGACTGTTTCGGTATGTCTCGCTGCGACCTATCGAAGCTCTGATCTTCCGCGAAATCGGCTGACGAGAGAGACCTTTTTAGTGGGGACACTGTGATCGGTAAGCCTTTTCCTTAACGTCGCCCTCGCAGCGCTGAGATAAAGCAGTCCGCGGTAAACGTAGGAAGGACACGGTACTCATCTGTCTGAGTCAAGACGACATCGAGGAGGGCAAGATTGCGATGAACAAAGGTGAGTCCTCTTTCTTGAGCTCCGAAATCCTTCTTCTGCTCGGCTCTGATATTTCTCACCAGTCGCCCGCGGGAATTGTGCTATAAAGCTCGGTGATCTTGTCCACGTATCGGCGGCCAATGACATCAAGTATGGCAAGCGGTGAGATCTTGAACCTTGTTCTTTTACATCCGCTTATCTGCTTGTCAGAATTCATATCCTCCCTTTCGCGGACTCAGTTGAAGGTGAGAGGATTTTCTTGACTGTGGTACCTAGGTCGTCACCCCACTGACTTCGGTGATGCAGGTCTCTCCGGGAATCTCTTTGACGTCTATCTTCGGCCGTACTTCTTGGAGGCATATCGCCCGGTCAGAAAAGGTGAGGAGACTTCATCCATTTCAGCGAATCAAGTAGGACTAACAGATACACAGGCGATGTTTTCCAGGTTCGTGGGGGTATGCGCACCGTGGATTTTAAAGTGCGTAAGGAAAATCGGGTTTGGTCGGCAGGAATAACACGTCTTAACAGGTTGTTGAGGTGGACCCTTCGCCCTACTGCGTGAGTTGTCCTATCTCTCACCTGGATCACAGCGGTCCATAATGATACGCCTCTCTGCTCGTGCTGATTCTCGTTCACTAGATTGTCGCCTCAGACACAGTTGGTCCGCCTGGTTGTCGACGTGAATGATGGCTAAGATTGCCGTAGGTTATCCACACCGAGGGGGATCCGCTGGATCGTGAGGCGGAGGAGCAGGGTTTGAACGAGGTTGGATACGACGATCTTGGAGGCTGTCGAAAGCAGCTTGCTCAGGTCCGTAGATGAGAAGAATGTTAAATGAAGACTGACACCCCTCAGATTCGCGAGCTGGTCGAGCTTCCCTTGCGACATCCCCAACTTTTCAAGGCTATCGGTATCAAGCCACCGCGTGGTATCCTCATGTTCGGCCCACCTGGTACGGGTAAGACGTTGATGGCCCGTGCTGTTGCAAACGAGACCGGCGCCTTTTTCTTCCTCATCAACGGACCGGAAATCATGTCAAAAATGGCGGGTGAATCCGAGTCAAATTTGCGCAAAGCATTCGAAGAAGCGGAGAAGAATAGCCCGGCTATCATCTTCATCGATGAGCTCGATTCGATTGCGCCGAAGCGCGAGAAGACGAACGGCGAGGTCGAACGACGAGTCGTATCCCAGCTTCTGACTCTTATGGACGGCTTGAAGGCTCGTTCGAACGTCGTCGTTATGGCTGCTACCAACCGTCCTAACTCGATCGATCCCGCTCTTCGACGATTCGGTCGCTTCGACCGCGAGGTAGATATAGGTATTCCGGATCCCACAGGCCGTCTTGAAATCCTCCGCATTCATACCAAAAACATGAAGCTGTCCGACGATGTCGATCTCGAGCAGATAGCCGCGGACACTCATGGATACGTCGGTGCAGATATGGCATCGCTATGCTCGGAAGCTGCCATGCAGCAGATTCGTGAGAAGATGGACCTTATCGACCTTGACGAGGACACTATCGATGCGGAGGTTCTTGACTCGCTCGGTGTTACCATGGAGAATTTCCGGTTCGCCCTCGGGGTGAACAATCCCTCCGCGCTGCGAGAGACTGTTGTGGAGATCCCTACAGTCACCTGGAACGACATTGGTGGTCTCGACAAAGTCAAGCGGGAGCTCCAGGAGACGGTGCAGTACCCCGTCGAGCATCCGGAGAAATTTCTCAAGTACGGTATGTCTCCGTCCAAGGGAGTCCTCTTTTACGGGCCACCTGGAACCGGTAAAACGATGCTGGCGAAGGCGTAAGTCCGTTTTCGGGGGTCAAGCTGACGAGAAGCATCGCCCATGAGTGTCAAGCAAACTTCGTATCGATCAAGGGTCCTGAGCTTCTTACCATGTGGTTCGGAGAGTCCGAAGCCAATGTTCGCGATGTCTTCGACAAAGCTCGCGCCGCTGCGCCATGTGTCATGTTTTTCGACGAGTTGGACTCGATAGCTAAGTCTCGCGGTGGTTCCGGAGGTGATGCCGGTGGAGCTAGTGACCGTGTGCTCAATCAGATCCTGGCGAGTATCGCTTTCTTTCTTGTCAGGACTCTGGCTAACGGGTCGTAGACGGAAATGGACGGGATGAACGCTAAGAAGAGTAGGTTTCCTGCTTGAAGTTGTACTCAAGCTGATGTTCGCAGACGTCTTCATCATCGGTGCTACCAGTTCGTGTCATGCTTGCTCTCATTCTCCTCTCTAATGCTTCACAGACCGGCCGGATCAAATTGATTCCGCCCTTCTCCGGCCTGGTCGTCTTGACCAAGTAAGCCTTCTATATGTTGTAATTTACTGATCAAATCTCGCAGCTTATCTACATCCCTCTTCCCGATGAGGCTTCCCGGCTCTCCATCCTTCAGGCTACTCTACGGAAATCGCCAGTCGCACCGGGAGTTGACCTCAACTTCCTGTCTAAGAACACCGCAGGTTTCTCAGGCGCCGATCTTACCGAGATCTGTCAGCGCGCTGCGAAGCTTGCCATTCGGGCGAGTATTGAAGCCGACATGCGCAGGGATCGCGAGCGGAGGGACAAGGCTGAGGCCGCTGGTGGCGATGTAAATCTCATGGACGAAGAGATTGACGAGGACGAGGTCCCATCGATCACCGTGTACGTCCAAGTTGCGTTACTCATACGGATCTGACGGAACCCATTCTATCAGTGAACATTTCGAAGAGGTTGGTTTTGACTCGCCAGTCAACCTGAAATGCTCACTTGCTGCAGGCGATGCGATTCGCTCGTCGTTCAGTGTCTGATGCGGATATCCGAAGGTACGAGATGTTTAGTACAACCCTGCAACAGTCGAGGAGTTTCGGAAATAACTTCAAGGTGAGCATATATTGGAGACAAATACGCTGACGTATGCCAGTTCCCGGAAGGAGGCGAAGCTGAGTCCGGTGGTGCAACATTCCAAAACGAAGCAGATGACGACGAGTGAGTGCGGGATTGAAGCGGTGTAGCTGTGTAGCTGATTATGTTTCAGTCTGTATGCTTGAGTCACCTCTTTAACGCATTCCCGTCATCGAGAAAGGCCCAGAGCTGTAGATAGACATGCATTCATGATTTCCCAGCAAGACATACCAGGTCAGACCAGTCGCGATCAGCACCACTCTCACTGAAGATTAACTTTCCACTCGCCGAGGTCAGTTTTTCATTTCGGAATCAAGGCGACCGCTTCATTCGCCATGTGAGTCATTTGACAAAGCCATGAAAAGCCTGCCGGCTTCCGGGGAAATCAATGACATGATCTTTTGAAGGCTTCGGTCATCCACCAAACAGACCACCAGCTGTGCACGACCCCATCGTACTGGACATGCGACAAGCCAAGTCGCCGCTTTCGTATAAAGAATAATGAGTGAGAGGAAGACAATACAGGTCGGAATGCGTAGTCAATCCTTCCGAGGACTAGCTCGCCCCTCGAGCTTTGGAGGACGGACTTCATTAGCGGTTGAAAGTAGATGAAAGCTTCAGGCCACTGTGTCTCATCAGCCTGCGCTTCAAACATAATGCGAGCGACCATCTGATCGAAAGGTAGTGAATTGACTCCAATCGAAGCGGCTAGGTCTGGCTGCAGTGCGCTGTGTCCCTCGGTAATCGAACACCATTCCGGACGCATTTCCTCTGTCCTGCACGCAGAAGGAAACGTCAATCCTTGATGAAGGTTTCCGACACAAAAGCAGCAATCAAATCGAGAGCTCCAGGATAGCGAAATCAAGATATACTCTTCAGGCTCACCCGTCCCATCTTCGCAGACAAACAGCGAGATCTCGATCGTCAGCGTCGTGGGATCCCGTTGCGACTGATCGAGAGTGGTCCACTGTGGTTGGGTGGTGAGAAGACGACCTTTCGGCTAAAACCCTGATTACCTCGGAGTGATGCCGGATTCTTCCTGTACTGAGAAATCAATTGTTGATTTGGGCAATGTTGATTTGGGCAACAGCAGATAGAACATGCCTGAAGCTCTCGTCGGGCACAGTCTTCCATTGTCTCATTGCCCTGTGATTTGCCGCCGAAGCCGTTGTACCTGTAAGATCTCATGAAAGTAAAAGGGCATTCACGCCTCTTCGCAATCGACAACAATCCCACAAGTGAGCGCCGAATCCTCGTTTCTTCATCCCCAGAAGCACCTAGGCAGTGTATCAGACAAACAACGAGCAAAGGATCAATCTCGCACCTGCCTACCGATCTTGTCCACGACAAAGACCAGACTGAACCCATCTGATCTCTCGTATATGCTCGGGATTGGCTTCCATCCTCCTGGAGGGGGTTGAACTGCGAAGGAATCGACAGGTTGGACATGTTGAACAGTAAATATTGTAGATCTTTGCCAACCCTCCACTTTGGGTTTTCCGTCGTCGGTACATTTTGAATCCTTATTCTTCTTGTCACTCGCACGTCACTCACTTACTCCGTGCATGTCAGTATGGCGGACTTCTCCTCGATCATCAATGCCGTACCTCCGATTACAAGAAGCTTACTCATCGGTACCGCCGTCATCACATTGTACGTGTCGTCGAGGAACGTGTTTCGTAATGGGTACGACCTGACCTTTGTCCCTCTAGTCCATGTCTTCTGCAATTCATGTCCCCGGCCGACGTAAGTGTCTTTTGTCTCTTTCTTCTGAATATCCCTCATGTCGACGTCTAGGTTGCGCTCAGCTGGTATAGAGTACGAAAGTTCTACGAGGTGATCACGCAGGACCATTCCTGCTTTCGCAATATTTATGTCCCTATGACAGGTTTGGCGACCATTCACTTCCTTCTTCTTCGGAGGTGCGTGTCTCCACGTCATACTAGATGTGCTTCGGCTTTTGACTTTGGCGTCGCACTGACTCATGCTCCCTGCTGATTTCATTGAACAGGAGCCGGCTTTCCGCTCCTTTACGATTTCTTCCTCGTCTATCGAAACTCATCGGCCCTTGAGCGGGATTTCTAGTCAGTCTCCGCCTTCTCCACCTCATTTCAATGCTGATGTCTCAATCAGTCAGAGTGATACCGCGGGATATGCTTGGCTGTACATCATGCTTGGCGCCTTCCTTCTCGTCAGTTGCCTTTGGCATCTTAGCGATATTGGCAGTTAGATATTGCTGACTAAGGTCTTGCCTTTAGTTACTTAACATCCCCTTCTATCTCCCCTTCCTCTTCCGACCCTTACTTCATGCTCAGAATTACATATGGTGCAGGGCAAATCCCTCGTTGAAGGTGTCGATCTTCGGCATCCTAACAATACCTACCAGTCGTGCGTCTGCTCTTCTGGCAGGATGTGCATACTCTTCTCACTGACCTCAATCAGTCTACCCACCTGCTCTCATTGTTCTTGATCTGCTCACTGGGGGGCCAGGTAAGGCTTTGGGAGGCGTTCTCGGTCTTTTGGCAGGACACCTTTGGTTCTTATTTTCAGCTGTCTCGCATGTGTTGTCATCTCTGACGAGGGTTTTCTAGGTGGTTCCTTTCAACATACCTTCCCATGCACGCACCGACACATCTTCGACGGCCGAATCCCTTGTCCACTCCCCTTCGCTTCCGAGCACTATTTTCGCAATCAAGTCGGAGGACTTCCACTGCTACCAGTTGGGGAGGGACACGAATAAGCGCGAGCACGTCAAGCGGGAACGCTTCCACAGCAACACCGAGCAACGCTAGAAGTGACGCGGCTGATGCGGTGCAACATCGCTGGGGAGGTGGGAATCGCCTAGGGGGTGAGCCGCTTTGATACATCAAACCCTGACAGGTCCTCACCAGTCTCAACATACTTATGTCGAGCTGTGAAGCATGAGATGTAGCTGCGTCGACGTACTCATAGATACTTACTAGTAGTGCCTGTCATCGCAAAGTTGGAGACAAGCGGGCAGGATCAGGCTGCCTTGCGCAATGGATTAGTCGCGAAAGAGCAGTAGCGACTGGCTACACTCCTCCAATGAGCTATACTGCGGAGACTGGATCACTTATATGATCGAAACACAGAGTGTTGAGGATGGGGTGTACCGAAGCAGGTACCCGGGGTTTGCCACTAATGGGACAGGGCCGGAATGTGTTTGGCTTGTTGACTAGACTGTTGGGACTGTGGCCAACAAGGTCTGACTGGACTAGAGTTATGCTAGACAAAATTTGAGGTGAAAACCAACTGATACATATGATCCAGAGATGGGCAAGAAAATGAAGTGCTCAAAGATGCCGACTTATATACCACTCAATACCCGTGCACGGAACGCTACCTTGTAAGCTCACTTTTGAGCAATCACTTGATCAAACTGTGTAAACACTCACATGATCGTTCACAGTGAGCGTTCATTAGATCGTTCATGTGATTACTATGAACCTCGCCTACGTTGTTCATGCGAATGTTTATCATATTACTTTCCAGACCGTCCCACATGAGAGTTCAATCCTGTGGTCGGGGATCATTGTTATTGTGACAAAGGCTCATGACACCCAGGATATCGTAGTATGTCCTTTGTCAACCGTCAACCAGCAGTCTCCAAGCATGTCCATCCGGGTTCACAACATCATGACTTGCCTTAAAAAGGTTTGTACGTCCCACCTCGTTAATCAAAAAGATCTAAGCAAAAGGCGTCGTTGACCGGAGCAGCTATGTGATTACGTAGGAGTCAAGTCTGACATGACACGGAAAGACCCCAAAAGATGACCCCATTACTTCGGGAATTGGCTTATAACAAAAGATCTGTTGTCAATTGCTCTGATATAATTAAAAAGGAAAGAAGACGTAACGGCACTATGTGCCGGGCGGCGGAGCAGGCAATAGGATGTTGCCAAAGGCCTCTCAACGGCTACTGATCAGGAAGCTCTGTCTACTAGCGAAATATTCAGTACTTAAATCTCTATTCCGTGATAGGCTACTTTTTCACCGGTTCATACAGCAGTAATTATAATCAGCACTGAAGTCTGTACAGTCAGGACATGGAGTTTCAAAAAGCTACTCAACGTTTCGGTAGCGTTTGGAAACTTAGCTACACTCGTCCTGTGTCCCGACTGACTGTACAGCGGTGAAGATACGGCTCATCGAGAGTACATGGACTGATGGACTACGCAATTGTTAAATCGAGGTATCGATATGATCATAAAGGTATAAGATTGATGTTATGAGTATAGACGAGTGCACTAGCATAAGTGAGACACGACCGAAAAGCGGCGTTAAGTAAATTGACGCCGGGTGGCACAGGATCGGGTCACACTACTTATCGCCAGATTGCGACACTCCCACTTGACCCGATCTCATTGTCAAACCCAGTATCGTAAACGCTGAAAGTTTGGAACAGGAAGTCCTTGTCGCAATCTGGCGATAAGTAGTGTGACCCGATCCTGTGCCACCCGGCGTTAATTTACTTAACGCCGCTTTTCGGTCGCGTCCAGTTAGCTAGTGCACTCGTCTATACTCATAAGATCACTCTTATACCTTTATGATCATATCGATACCTCGATTTAACAGGTTATGAGCCTCGCCTCAGCAGTTTGAAGCGAACCTTGGGTCGCCTTCATTCTGTTTTCCTTATTGCTCGCTTAGCCGGCTCACGCAATCATTTCGTTGCTCGCCCTATTCAGCCTCCACTCAACGCGATCATTTCGTCGCCTTCCATCTGTTCAGCTACGCGATCACCTCGTCGCTCGCTACACTCAATCAGCTACGCAATC
>JAABUH010000185.1_pt1 | contig 95995 bp, 122 predicted proteins | sample 5559121 | NCBI WGS metagenome assembly JAABUH01 (sample SAMN10711871, study PRJNA513364) | rock metagenome | isolation source: Antarctica rocks | place: Antarctica: Victoria Land, Battleship Promontory nord | collected 2015-12-28
GATTGTGCATGTTGAAGAGGAATGGGGTTTGATTTCAATGGAGATAGTGAACTCGGCCTGTGAGTCAGTTGCAAGGCGGGTTGAAGAGGTCAGACATGCAGGAGGGTATGCTACTGGTCACTAGGGGTGAGTAGAGGGCTGTACCTATGCATTGGGTCTAGATATCAGGACATGGATCCATATGGAGGTCGAAAAGTCAGAGGAGAGTGATTTGCCACGCTGACGGGGGTTTCGGCGTTAGTTCCTCCATTCGTGACACCCCTGTATCATGGGGAACGAGGTTTTTGTGAATGGAACATGCGCAGAAGTCGTATGAAGGAAGAGAGGAGCGTTTATGTGTCTATCAGGCCAAGGCAACATGCAAGACCACTTGAAACCAAGACGCTGAACCGTCTCCAGTCAAAGATTGCAATACGATCTTACCGCATGCGGTATTCTCATACAGTCGTAAAAGGATCTACAGACCCTTTCTGGTATCTCGGTGAGCGTATTTTGTTTTCGTGAACGGACTGCGAGATAATAGGTCGACACAATCATCGCGACATTTTCAAGTAATGGGTCGGCCAAAGCGTACATCGACGAGCTAGCAGCCTATCAAAACCAGAGACGGACTCCTCTAAAGTGCATGTCAACAAGGCGGGAATCTTGTCAACATGCCAGCCCGCCTGTCCATCCCAACATTTCTCAACCGCGGCGAGTCATCCTTATCCATCCTGCCCATCACCGCTCCTCTGCCGGAAGAAGCGACGCGCAATTCTTCAAATCGCACCCAATCTGCCGGTTTACCTCCACCCCTCATCCACCATGGACGAAGTAACCCTCAGCCCGTCACCGCTCCAGCCGGCCCGACCGCTCTCAGCACCGGCCGAGCTCGAGCACATACTGTCAGCGTGTCCATGCGCTCCGCTCGCGACCCTCGTCGCCAATCGGTTTCCTCAGCAGATCAAGATTCAGCGGAGAGGGGACAAAGGGAGAAAACTGGTAGCCGGTCTGAGAGACGTCGAATAAGCATTGATAGGATGCAGGATGAGGGTGCAGGGACTTCGGTGTCTTATGACATGCCCGCAGAGGGCGAGCTGCACGATGAGGTAGTGGGAATGTTGGACGTGATTGATGATCATGTCTCGACGGGTAGGTTACACCTCATGCAGCGGCTTACTGACGGATGCAGTCAATCACCTTCAGAATATGACGAACACCCTGATCTTTCCCCAACTGCCCACTCTATGGTCAAGGCGGCCGGAAGTCAATCTCCCCCAAACGACGAAGGATGATTCCCAAGCGTATGCTTGAGTATGGGAGAAGCATTCAGTATCGCTAATTCTTATAGGGTTACGACAGGTACAGATGCCCCTTCGACGGCTTCCACCCGGCGCCGTTCCATATCCCGTCCTCGCTCTTCGACCGTCTCCAGACTGTATCCACCTTCGGAACCTCCCAGCGCGACATGGCCCAAAAGCGCAATCACTCCAGTAACCGAATCAATCGAACCATCACCCACCGAGACAGCAACCCAATCCCTCGATCACGACATCGCAGAAATCGAGGGAGATCACGAGCTCGACGCGCACGTCAAGGACGTATTGCAAATGTCGTCGAAGTGGGCGAAGGCGAAAAGGATTGGAGGAGGAGTATGGACTTTCGTCAAGACTCCAATGGGAGCGTTTACCGCGATCTATGGCTTTCTTGTGGCTTTTTGGGGTGCGGCGATCGTGCTTTTCTTGTTGGGTTGGATCAAGACGGGGAGTTCAAACAACAAAGCCATTTGGGTCGAGAGATCTAGTCAGGTTGAGAATGGGTTGTTCACCCTTACCGGTGTGGGGTTGATCCCATGGCGAGTAAGAGATACGTACCGTGAGTAGTCGCTTACTTCTCGTCAACGCCGCTAACATTCTTAGGTATGGTCATCATCTGGCGACGGAAGCGACTTATCACTCAGCTGCGGAATCAACAAGGTCTCCCGCCCATCGAAGATCCGAACGATCTACCTGACCCCAAGCAAATCGCCGTTTACGTCTCCGTCCTGAGCGACGAGTATGTCGAACAACTGCGATACCAACAAGAGCAGTTCTCAAAGTCCCAGACTTGGTACCGGCCTCACGCTACCGAGACACATCGAGCTTTCCCCATCAACTGGGCTTTATGGAACACCATCCTAATGGATGGCAACTCGGCCTTTCAATGTATACTTTGTGGGTGCATGTGGGGTCTGAATCGGCATAGACGGCCTGCCTGGACGACGGGATGCCTCATCCCGCTTTCTTTCCTCTGCGGTATTGGCGCTGCCGTACTCATTTGGCAAGGGTGAAGCAGATTTCGCCCTCATCCTCTCCTCCTCCCCTGATTCTGCCCTCTCTTCGCGCTTGCCCATTTCACACTCTCCCCTGCCGACTTGAGTCCTCTTTCCCTCGCACCCCTTGTCTCGCGCTCCTCTCCGCGTCTCAAGCTCCTATCCGCAGTCTAGTCGCCAGCGCTGACCCTTTCTCAGATCAGTACGCACAAAGAAGCGGGACCAAGTCGAGGACAAGCTACGCGCTGCTCTTGGTGTACCCTTAGATGAAGAGAAAATCCCCGTCACTCCCGACGGAGCGGTCATCCCCTCGAACAACCGGGCACCCATACCGTTAAGTCCTACATCGGCACCTCTAGCTGCGGGAAAAGTTACCGAGAAGACCTCGAAACCGCGCCGGATGACAGTGACATTCGGGGATGTGAAGGATCCGGTAAAGCAGGGTATGGAAGGGGAAGGTGGGAGACCGAGGGGAGTGACGATCGCTGCGCCTAGTCAGACTGGTGGGGATGGCTCGCGATTGATAGACGGGGTGGCCGGGGAGGCCGGGGCTGAAGGAGTGACCGAGAAAGGTGGTGGACTAGGACAATTAGGATAGTTCAGCCTCTCGTGCGGTCTTTGAGGGATCTGGTCGTATCCGATACTAATGTCATCGTTTTGGGACCTGGATCTGTCTCGGCTGGTATCGAGAAGTCTCAGAGTTTGACGACATGTAGACGCTGACACCTCCGCCTGCCCCTGCCTTATCTGTCCCCGTCCTTCCCACCCCCTTCATACCTCCCAACACCATCCCTCCACTATCTCACCCCACTCTCGGGACTTCTTCCCCCTCGTCCACACACCTTACCCAATTGCAACCTCTCCCTTTCGGTCCTCTCCCTTTCCCTCCACTCCCTCTTCCTCCCTCGCCCGGCCTTAATTCGGCACTGACGATCTGAGAAGAGGCAAGGAAGGGATCTCGCTTCGGTGATTGAAGATTCTTCAGATTCTTACAAGCAGAGGAAACAATCTCTGTCTTTCATTCGAACCTGGATTTGAGTTGGCCGAGAAGCTAAGCCATACATCGAGACGATAGCTTCCCCTTAATAATTTATTCACATATCCTAAAAACCTACCGTTTGGAGCCCAACAATGGGTTAGGATCTGGTTTGGCGGTGTGTCTCTACGGGATATCGGCTCGGTGGCGGATCTGTTCGTGACTGATCCACACGGAAACATCCACCCACATAGCTCATTCCACTCACATGATGTTCTTAACCCAGGTCACGAGGGGTCCTCTCCCCCGTTATCTGTAACCGACGTCAGCATCAGATGACTCACCGGATACAGATTTGAATGACGGCACTTCGATCACAATTCCCCGCGCCACACCTAAATTTGATCCCATCATGCTGAAGCGCAATTACTCGGAGAAGGACATTCCGTTCCTCCGTTACTGACAACGGCTCCCACCAGATCGCCTCCGATAAGTTCGGAACTGAAGCGGGTAACCGGTCTTCCGGCGTTCTTCCCAACTGAAGTATGAATCATTTTCAAGCGGTTTCTTCGTGAGGTCATCTTCTTTTGATCCCGCTTTAGTTGGAGAAGCCCGGCGATCTGTCTATACGGGTATAGCCATTGCAATTGCCTTTAGCTTTTTTGCAAAGGTCGGTGAATGAGGTTTGTCGCGTGTGAAACGAATTCGGAAGGAGACACCTTTCATCGACCGCCACCTTCAGCTTGTCATCGTTTGGGTTTATGAGCGAGATAGCTCTTTTGTGCTGGATTCCTTAACGGTGCAATCGTACTGTATCTGCGAAGGACGGAGGACTGCGATCTGCTTCGTTGCGACCGATCCCACACGATCGTCAATTACGAGTTTCGTGGCGAGCCTTTTCTAGACTCGAGCTTGCTCTCTACTCTAAGGTCGTGATCACCACACCCCGCATCGCTCCCCTCATACTGGTACACCCTTCGACTACTGCTGCAACTCATGACGACGAATCCCGACAGCCCCCGGTTGCCCGGGAAGCGAATGAGGATTGACATGACGGTGAGTGGTCCCATCCATGCTGAGATCCGCGCCGACGCCCCCTCAAGTCCGATGTCGTCTGTCCCTTCTGCCTCATAGGGATCCGCCAACTCCTTTTCGCCATCGAGAAATACGCAACCATCCACCCTACTTACCCCATCATCCCCGAGATCCGATTCCAACCTTATCAACTGAATTGGAGTTTGACGGAGGAACCTATAGATCGCATTGAGGCGAGGCGGAAAAGGTTGGGCGTGGATAGGGCAGATGCCGTGCAAAGGAGTATGACGGAGAAGTTCTTGGGTGTTGGCTTAAAGTAGTACGTCGAGTTGTCTCAATTCGAAGCTTCTAGCTTGAGCTGATTGGTTGGTGGTGGTGATTAGTGCACAAGAAGGGCCGATCTCATCAACACACCTCGCTCATCGACTTCAATCTTACACCTACCTTCACCATTCTACAACTTCACTCCCACTCGCTCTGGACCTTCTAACATCATACCATGTAGACGGCTATCACCCTTCCGACCGGATCTTACTCGCTTCATTGGCGGTCAGACACGGGATCTTCCCTACCCACGCCAAGGCGAATTCTTGGTTGGAGAGCGATGAGTTGGATGAGGAGGTCAAGAGGGCTTATCTGACGGCTCATCGGAATGGGGTTACTGGAGTGCCTTTCTTCGTCTTTCAGGATAGATGGGCGGCTAGTGGGGCTATGAGAGTGGATGAGTTCATTCAGGTGAGCGAGGCGTGGCGAACTGTCGTCCAACGGGTCAGGAATCGAAGATTTGACTGACGGTGGATCGCAGCTGTTCGAGGATATTGTACGGAGAGAAGGGGATGGGTCAACTACTCCTTCACCGACGTCGACATTGGGAGATGGGACGGACCCTACGAAAGTTGTCGAAGGGAGACTGCCATTACCGCCAAAGATCGTAGATGGACAGTGAGTCGTCTCTTTGGGGTTATGCAGTCCTACACGATCACTATTGCTTTTCCGTTGTTTTCTGACCCAAGCCCCCATACGGGTACTTGGCGACTTCCACTTTCGTAAGCTGTACAAGAGTTGGCGACTCTCACATCTACGAGCTGTTCAGGAGTTGGCGACTTTCACATTCACTAGCTGTCCAGATTTCCGCCATTTCCTTGTCAACCAATGAATGAATGTCACATTCCGCCGAGTTATGACCTCCTATACAACCTGAACCAATACCTCGTATTCTCAAGCTTCACCTTCCACCCAGCTCCCACCCCCTCAGGTAGTCGATACCACCTACTATCCTCACCCTTCACCTTCTCCCAACCATCACCTCCATCCCGTAACAAGATCGCATCAAGTACCATCCAAACCGGCCATTTCCGACCAGAATCCCCAATTTTGAAGGAAGAGAGATCACTCGCGCTATCCGCTACGAGAAATAAACATCCGGGTTTGGTATGGATTGTGAGGTGGTGGAGGAGGGAGATTGTTTGGGAGCGGGATTGAGTGAGGAGTTCGGTTAGTGTGAATAGGAGGGTGATGAGTTTGGGTTGGGAGGTGGCGAGATTTTTGAGGAGGTCGGTGTGAGGTGGAGTGAGGAGGTCGGTGCGGATGTATATGATGGGGAGGGAGAGATTCCAGTTGGTTTGTAGGGCTTTGGCGAAAAGATCGAGGGTAGGTTGCCAAGCGGCGATATCCATACCTGTCCAGGTGATATCGAGATCCTTGCGCTTCACTGAGGTTGCGTCGTTTGGTTGGGACTGAGCTGCGTGAATGAGTGAGGCGAAAGCGACCAGTTCCGAACCGGCTCCTCCCCCTAGCGACAGGATATTGGTAGTGGTCGAAGGACAAGGTCGATCTTCCCCTCCCTCCTGGATTGCGGTGAACAAAGCTCTCACCGGTACTAAGCTTGCAAAGAGCTCCCGGAAGCAGAGCGCTCGATTCAGTACCCATCGCCCAGCGTACGCTTGGAGTAAAGCTTCATCGCCAAAGACCTCGAGCCATTTCCGGTTGTACAGCAACGATTTGATCTTATGTACAGTCGGAAGAAAATTAAGCGATTCGACGGTTGACCGAAGGGCCTGGTGGATCAACTCGAGGATAATTGGGTCTGTTGGCGATGTAAGGAAATAGGAGAGGGATGGTTCGGTTGGGTCATCGTCGGATGAGCTGGAGGACGAAGGTGGTTTCGAGGTGAATGAAGGGGGATGATGGAGTTTTCGAGGTCGATTCTTCGAGCCATTCGACTTCGGCTTCTGTCGTGATGGTCCGCCCGCTCTGGAGCGGTGAGTCATAACCTCGCTATCATATTGGCGGCTAGAGTCCTGACAGAAGAGAGATTGTCAGTCACCGCTACAACCCCATGAAATGTGCGATCACGTGATCATTGTTCGCCTGTGGGGCCAAATCTTTTTCACGAATGTAACTTTCCTCTTCTTCTTCATCAAAAAGCAGTGAGTGCTTCTATCCCCTCTCTCATATGATCCAAGCTCATTCAGTGATAGTGGGTCTCCATCTGCCATGTCCCCTTGACGCTCAATTAACGCCGAGGGGATGCTCATGGGGATTTACACTAGACGGACGGATTAATGCCTCGAGATGATATAGGAAGTCTACCTTTCGAAATGGATGGAGGGATGGACGTCGAAACTCTCGATACAGATGTGTATTCGGTCATGTATACTTATATAAATATGTACAGTATATCAAAGTCGGAAAGAAGCGGTTGTGGCGAGGTTTGTTTTGATCGAGAGGGTCTAACAGAGCTGGAAAGCGATGTCATTGATGGCATAGTCGATTCATCAAGCAGATTTCATTCCGTAGTATCATCGCTATGTCAACGCGACGCTCCAAGGATGTCGATGAAGCTAAACTCATCGTAAACTTGCATGAGATCGTTTCAGATTGGTTATAACAGACCATCATGTGAAAGTCGTGCAACCCAAAATTGCCCAAACAGGCTATAAAGCCGTTGTCTCTTGCACGTCGCGTTCGCTGCAGAATTTGCTTCTTGCATCGCGAAGCTGTCTGTACTGGTACCAAAGGATCCAGCTCGGATCTAATTCCAGCTGTCGCTGGCAACCCGTTTGGCATCTCGCACTCCACAATGACGATACGCAGCGATGCTCGAGCTCGAATACGAAATCTAGGTCAGAGCCCATTCCTCGATCCTATCGTTGGCTCAAGCAATGCGACATATCCAACCGAGGGGGATGATGAGGCTGGCCCGTCGAGATCCGCGACCCCGCCTGCTCACACTCGTCATTCTCATCAAGGTAAGCTATTCATACCCAAACACAACACACTAACTGTTCCTATCTACCGTTTGACCGACTATCGCAGAGCGATCAGCTCGATCATCTGATGAGCGAGATCTGGGAGCACGACAGGGGCGAAGTAAGCCTTTGAATAGCTATGAGAAGAAGAGATGCTCACTTGATTGAGCAGATCTACCGACTGCTGCCGAACTCTTCGTCCCTTCTTTGCCGGGGATCCCTAACCTCGCTTCCCATGCTACGTATGAACACCTCACACACATGCTAGGAGAAGAGTGCTTACGGGAAGCGAATGGTAGACACCCGCTCAATCTATATGCTGGATCACTACCGAGTTACCCCGGAGAAGGAGAAGGAGGAGGTGAAGGTGATACGGGGAAGGATGCTCAGATCTTGTTAGTAACACTCTTGAGCGAGGCGAGCTGTCCCCGGACATGCTGTCTCTGACGATTGCTGATGAGCGTGTAGCTTCATGATGGCGAAAGCGAGGAGGTCGGCGGGGAAACAAAGGGTGGTTCTGTGGTTCAACGTGAGTCCGCACGTTTTCCAACGTCAATACGCAGTACCTGCTTTGTGCCGCAGTGACCGAGCGAGGGTGCAAGCTGATGTTTTCTCAGGGCGGACCAGGCTGCTCCTCCTTCGATGGATCGCTCATGGAGGTTGGACCTTTCCGGACTGTTCCCGCATCTCAAACTGCATCAGGACAGGTTGAAGTCAAGCTCGTCGATGGAGGATGGGAGGAGTTTGCCACGATTGTGTTTAGTCGGTCAACTCAACTCCATTGGTGCCTCATTGAATAGACTCTTCAGTTGATCAGCCGCCTGGAACTGGGTTGTCCTATGTCCCGACGAACGGTTACTTGCACGAACTCGATCAGGTATGTCAAGCTTGAGATACTTCGTTCATGCTGATGGCTATAGGGATCGCATCATCTCATCAAGTTCTTGGACAACTTCTACTACGTCTTCCCGGAGCTGAGAGGTCTCGACGTGAGCCAAGTGTCGCTCCCATTACTCGTTGAGCTGAAGTAGCTAGACCTACCTCGCTGGAGAATCCTTTGCAGGGCAATATATCCCTTACTTCGGTCAGTCACTTATCTCAGCTGAGTGGAGAACTGACAAGATTCAGCCGATGCTTTGATCAAGACGATCGCGCTTTCCAATTTCGCGCTCAAAGGCATCGCCATCGGGAACGGCTGGATCGACCCGAAGCAGCAGTATCCAGGATACGTCGACTTTGGGTACGAGAAAGGGCTGCTGAAAGAGGGTACACCCGTTCGTTCCTCTTCTTTCACTCATGTCCTTTGCTGACTGTTGAACAGGAAGCGCAAAACGCCGCGAATGCGCTGAAGAGGTGTATGAGCGAGATGGAGGCGTACACAGATCCGATGAACGTACCGATCAACATCGATGGGTGCGGCGGGGTGATGGATGCGGTGTCAGAACCCTTCACACAGGAGTGCGCGTGCTCGAAAAGAACATCCCTCAATGCTGATGCCGGGTACAGGCTGAATGGCAAACGAGTTTGCATGAATGTCTATGATGTCCGACTAGTCGATGACTGGCCTGCTTGCGGAATGAATTGGCCCCCGGACCTGCCTGATGTTTACACCTTCCTCCGCGTATGTGATCCCCGATTTCCTAGTCGTACGCAGTTAAGCCCATTCAGCGCGACGATGTTGTTGCCGCCCTTCATGCCACCTCGAAAGAAACAGCATGGGTCGAGTGTGATAACCGAGTAGCTTCCGAGCTGCATATGCGGTCCTCTCCCGCCGCTGTCGCTTACATCCCAAGTATTCTCGAGGCTGGAGTCCCGGTCCTCTTGTTCGCGGGGGCCGAGGATCTTATCTGCAATTACAAAGGGATCGAGAGGATTGTGCAGAACCTAGCGTGGGGAGGGATCCAGGGGATGGGCGTGAGTTGACGTTGGTCCAAGGTCCTCGGCTGATGAAGATCAGAATGCAACGATGAAGGAGTGGTATTTGAATGATACTCAGGTCGGGGTGTGGCAGAGCGCGAGGAATCTGTCGTATGCGAAGGTAGGCGTCTCAGGATTGCTAAGGCCTTTGCTGATCCGGCTGTCTCACAGGTCTTTGGATCTTCACATATGGTATGTCTCTTCTGCACATGAGCAGCAAGTCCGACTCTCGTAGGTCGGCTTCGATAATCCACACGTCACAAACGACATGATTCTCCGATTCATGGACGTTGATTTCTCACTTCTTCCCGGTCCGGCTGCATCGTCAAAGTCACGGATAGGGGATGACGATCGATTATCATTGTCCCTTGCTACTGGTGCAGCTGTCGGTGTACCTCTTTTCAAAGGAGGATCAACGGATTGGGAAGGTCAGTCTTCGCTTCTTGATATACACCGGAAAGCTGATTCCAGAAGCCTGGTATAATGCTGGTTCAGCCCTGCTCATCCTAATCATCCTCCTCTCCGGAGCCGCCCTGTACTTTTACTTCCGACGAGTCGCCCGTCTCCGCCGAAGAGGTTCAACCTTCCCCAGAGATGAAGGCGACGCGGCGGAACGAGTACCGCTTGGGAGTGAACGGGTCGAGTTAGATGATATTGAGCGAGGGGAGGAGTATGAGTTAGATGAGAGTGGGAGGAAGAGAAGGGTTGATGGAAGGACGAGGAAGGGGAAGGGACGGGCTAAGGAGAGGGAGGAGCCGGTGGAGACGGTCTTTGCATTGGGGGATGATGACGATCGATAGGCATCGAATCACATGGGGCCTATCGAGCTTGAATACGATCATTGTTCCCATCACTCAGGTTCTTGCATATGCATTGTGCTGCATTGAACCATTTTCCGGATTGGACCCAGATAGCGCTTCAAAACGAGCAGGTCACCTTTCCTAGATATGAGTTATTATGTGACCTGCAACATTAAGTGACGAAGCTATAAATAGTCTCCCTAAGTATGTCATATATGCTGACGATCCTTGACAAATACACAAACATACGAAATACCAGATCCCCTCACTACGTCGTCCCGTTCATCCTCAGCTCTCCCGATGTCTCCTCGCCCTCTTCCATCTCCTCATCCACGTCCTCCGGCGCCAACCCCTCCTCCCTCGCCAACAACTCCTTCGCCTTCCTTTTCGCAAAAGCAGCCTCTTTACTATAATGCATCTCCCTCTTCCTCTCAAAAGCCCGATGTCTCTCCTTCGTCTCCTCGTCCATCTCTTCATCCTCCTCGGAGAACACCTCCCCAGCATTCGCAGCGGTGTTCATCTGTGTCGCGCCTAAGGGAGCTGGGACGGTTGGAGGTGGTTTTATAGGGGATCCGGGTCGGACGGGATGTTCTTTCGAGGGGAGGGAGAAGGAGGCGGAGCGTGATGATGAGGTGGAGGAGGTGCGGCGGCGGGCATTTGTGGCTGTGTTGGCTGCTAGACATGGGGAAGGGATGCTGTGTCGAGCGAGCGGAGCGAGCGAGATATAAACGGGACGTCGAAAAGAGAGAAATAATCGAACGTCAGCCAGAGCGAGGAATACCGGAAGAAAAGCCCATCGGCTGATCCGCTTCTGAGCCTGACTGACCTATCACGTCCTGGGCTTCGAGAAGCCAAAGGCGTGTGCGGTGTATTATCATCTCGTAGGTCGAAGGGCGATACGTCTTCCGGGAGGATCGCATCAGCCTTGAACGCTTTGACGATGACCGGACTCACCTCCTAAAAGCATGTCATTCTCCGCGTCATACCGTACGAAAGGGGTTTTCGGCTCGTCAATCTTCCTGTCATACGGGCTTGATCTCAGCACATCTCCCGTCAACACGAGCAGTTACCCTTCACAGGTATCGCCAGCGTATTGGGAGATTTGAGTGACACTTACATGAGCGAATCCTTGTCTATCTCCGTTGCAGCGATATTATCCTCGTCCCATTTCAATCCACTATATAGTAGATCAGCTTCCAACTTTGATCACTCCCGCCGCGAAGTACATCAGGAGGGCGAATCCGTTAAGGTCAGCTCACTGTTCACCCGAAAACATCCCTCTCTCCGCATCCGTAGCCGGACTGGTCCCCTCATCTGACGGCTGACTCGATCGTCGTAAGGGGTTCTTCAGGATACCCTTGGATGGAGGTGGTCGTGTGCTACTTGGTGTGGTTGGGGATACGGAGACGCCGATGAGGTCGTCTGTTGCAGGACCTGCGTCTGTGTTTCGAGGGAGGTCGATGTGGGAAGGGTGGGCGTGGGTGGAGGAGTAGGGTACTTTGGACATGTTGCTCGGTGTACTGAAGATGTACTGGAAAAACAAGCCCTTCGAGCTCGAGTAAGACTGATGAGGGAGTGTAAGATGTGGTTGTGGGAGAGCTCTCAACGACGACACGAATGGCCCCGTGACGCGCAAGACCAAATATGGTTCAGCAAGTAAAGCGGAGTTATTCCCTGGCCGGATGGGAGAAATTGCGAAAACCTTGGCGGATATTGCGGTAAAAGCGTGGTGCCACGTATACACTCGAGTAGAATACCCCGTTATGGAAAAACGTAGCAGCTAATCTAGAGGTTTCTATTCTCCACGCTGCGGTGTGCATAGTCATTCAAAGCGCGATTTTCTCGTCCTCTATTGCTTGGACAGGTCTATACGGAGAAAGAAGCCCAAAATGAGAGCCCAAAATGTTGTGGCGACCGCTGGGTCGGGCGCACTATTTCTAGCCGGGTTAGCTGAGGGGGAGCAAGCGGTGTTCCAAGTGAGTGGGACCTCATCGCTGACTGGCCGTAACCTCTGAGCACTGCGCAATACCTTTGCAGTCGCGTCCTACGCCGCTAGCTGTGACTTCATTTTCGGGCTCGCAACTCGTCTTGTGGAGTTTTTAGCCTGACACTCCTTTGTTCAGGCAACCTCCCTCCAAGCTCCCTTCATCGAGCAGTTCACCTCTCCAATCCCCTCATCGCGGTGGACTATCTCGCGGGCCACGAAACAAACACCTGTCGGTGATGAGACCTTCTCTTACGTTGGGATTTGGAATGTCGAGGAGCCCGAGGTGTTCCCGGGGATCAAGGGGGACATGGGCCTAGTCCTGAGTATGTCTCCCATCGCATCCAGCGGACCAAGCTGACTCTGTTTGCTCAGAGTCCAAGGCGGCCCACCATGCAATCTCGACTCTCTTTCCGGAACCTGTAGACCCGAAGGATAAACCCCTGGTCGTGCAATACGAGGTCAAGCTCCAAAAAGGTCTCGATTGCGGTGGAGCGTACATCAAGCTGCTCACCGAGTCTGAGGCGACGGACGAGGGTCTACGAGCGGGAGAGGACTATACCGACAAGGTGAGCAGGTTGTGCAAGCAGAATCGGATCTTTAGTTGATGCGGGCGTAGACCCCCTTCACAATTATGTTTGGCCCGGACAAGTGCGGCTCGACCAACAAGGTCCACTTCATCTTCCGACACCGGAACCCTAAGACTGGCGAGTGGGAGGAGAAGCATCTCAAGAACCCACCTGCACCGAAGATCACTAAGACTACGGCGCTTTACACGTTGATCGTCAAGTGAGTTTCAGTTTCCCTGGTTCCAGCAGAAGCGGTTCTGCGGCGGGTGTGGGGTTCGATTGCGGAGCTAATCTTGCGCAGTCCCGACCAGACGTTCGAGATTTTGATCAACGACGAATCCGTTCGAACCGGTAGTCTGCTGGAGGACTTCGACCCGGCTGTGAACCCTCCAAAGGAGATCGGTAAGTCAAAGCTCACCGGTCACTGTGCGACCAGTTGACTTTCAACGAATAGATGATCCGGAGGACTTCAAGCCGGAGACCTGGGTAGACATCGCCGAGATTGACGACCCTGACGCGACCAAAGTCAGTGCTACTTGCCGTCACGACCTGCATCTACAGCTGCATGACGGGACCGAAGCTGACGCAGATTCGCAGCCTGCCGACTGGGACGAAGATGCTCCTCTCATGGTCACCGACACCTCCGCGACCAAGCCGGACGATTGGCTCGAGGATGAGCCGGAGATGATTCCCGATCCAGAGGCGGAGAAGCCTGAGCAGTGGGATGTGAGTATCGCACGCTCCTGTAATATTGTCCGCTGAGCAATTCTTGCAGGACGAGGAAGATGGTGACTGGATCGCGCCCATGGTGCCCAACCCTCGATGCGAGGAAGCTGCAGGATGTGGACGATGGACCCAGCCAAAGATCAGGAACCCCGACTACAAGGGCAAATGGACCGTTCCGAAGACTCCTAACCCAGCGTACAAAGGACCTTGGTCTCCGACGCAGATCGCAAACCCAGCTTTCTTCAACGACTCGACACCTTCTGACTTCACCAAGATCGCTGGTATCGGTATCGAGCTTTGGACCATGACCGAGGATATCCTCTGTAAGTAGCCTTCGTTCAACCAGATGACAGTTGACATCCCCTAGTCGACAACATTTTTATCGGACACGACATCGCTTCCGCCAAGAAGTTCGCCGACGAGACGTATCACGTCAAAAAGGCCATCGAGAAGGAGGCTGAGGGATCGAGCGGCGATGAAGAGGATGAGGAGCCTTCGACGACACTGGACAAGGTCAGGCTACGTGTTTACGAGTTCCTCCGTGAGTGGCGGGATAGTTTCGGCATGGCCAAGCTGAATGTAACTCAGATCTCTGCGGCTTCGACGTCATGCAGGCGATCAAGCAGATGCCGGATGTTGCGGCGGGTCTCACAGCAGCTGCAATGACACTCCTTGCGATTCTTGCCTCGCTGCTTGGCCTCATCGGCGCGAAGACACCTACGGTGCGTATGTGACATCTTAGCTTGATGAAGCTGATGTAAAGTCATCCGCGCAGGTCCAGAAGACGACGACTGTCAAGGCTGTTCCCGATAAGCCGATCTCGGACGCTACGGAGATTGTCCCTGTTGCCCCCGCTGGTGAAGAGGAGAAGGCGGCGCTGGACGATGCTGGCGTGGAGCTGCCGAAGAAGAGGACAACACGTTCGGCGAAGGAGTAAGGCGGATGCTCAGTGACGTGAGGTTGATGAAGCGTCGAGGTGAAGGTGTGCGCGAGAGGCGAGCCAGGATCAGCGAGAGGGAAGGACAGAAGCGGAGGAGTTTTCGAGGCAGTTTACTGAACATATGCATGATTTGACAGACCTCCACTCGCACGTGATGGGGCAGAATTTCCGAAATCTCAATTCCTCCCTCAATCCCACCGTTGCTGCATTTTCTCACAGCCTTGAGATCAGCTGTCGACAAGCGTGAATCCAGCATGTCGGCCGATGCTTCCGCTAGCAACACTAAACCGGAATTGAGTCAGGAGGAAAAGAGACGCTCCAAAGAGGAGAAGCGTCTACGAAAGGAGAAGAAGCGACAAACAAGGGAGGAAGGGGCTTCATCCACCTCTACATCGACAACCGCAGCATCGAATGTAGCGACGAAGGACGAGAAGGAGAGGAAACGGAAGAGAGACGCAAGTGGAGATGCTTATCGATCAGTCAACGGAGATGCGAAGCGGGGCAGTCGTCTTGCAAACGAGAGTAACGGGATCGATGAGGTGGAGCGGAAGAAGGTGAAGAAGGCGAAGCTCGAGGGCACGAGCCATGGTGGCACTGGCAAGGTTGAGCCTTCACCCAGTATTGAGCCCGCAAAGGTGTTATCAAAGAAGAAGAAAAAGAAACTCGCCAAAGCCTTGACCTCGACCTCGACCACGATCCCGACCCCGACTCCAGCCTCAACCTCAACTCCGGCAACCACCTCACAGGTATTCACTCCAACCCACCAGACCTACCTCACAACCCACGCCATCACCCTCACTCCCTCCATCTTTCCACCACATCTCTCCATCTCTTCCTTACCAGTCCACAGCGAGATCCTCAGCTTCCTAAGCCAATTCACCGAACCCACCCCTATCCAAGCTTGTTCATGGCCACCTTTACTAGCCGGTCGAGATGTAGTGGGTATCGCCGAGACTGGAAGCGGGAAGACTCTCGCATTCGGTGTACCTGGTCTGGACCGTCTAGCTCCCGGTAAAAAAGTCAACGGGAATATAGCGGACAGCGAAGGAAACGGTAAAGGTAAAGGGAAAGGAACAGGGAGGATATCGATGCTAGTCCTCGCTCCAACTCGTGAACTAGCTCAACAATCCCATGAAACTCTTGCTGCATTAGGGAAGGGGTTGAAGGTGGGAGGTGTATGTCTCTTTGGAGGTGTTGGGAAGGATGAACAATTGGGTGGGTTGAGGAGGAAGGAGGTTAAGGTTATTGTTGGGACTCCTGGTCGGACTTTGGATTTGGCTGATTCGGGGGATCTTGACTTGTCAAAGTGGGTCAACCTATTTCGTCAATTCAGTCGATGAGGGGAAGTGAACTGATGGATGATGACGATCAGTGTGAGGTATCTCGTGTTGGACGAAGCGGACAGAATGCTCGATCAAGGGTTCGAGAATGATATCCGGAGGATTATAGGGTACTGTCCTGCAAAGGAGGAGAGGCAGACGGTCATGTGTAAACGGGTTTCTTCATAGCTCAGGATCAAGGCTGACTTAGGCAGTTTCCGCGACCTGGCCAGAGAGCGTTCGACGACTTGCGAGTACGTTCCTAGAGGAACCTATACGTATCACTGTCGGGAGCGACGAGTTGAGCGCGAATAAGCGGATTGAGCAGGTTGTGGAAGTCTTGGACCATTCTCAGCAGAAAGAGTGGGTCGCAAGTTACATCAACGAGCTTTTTGGAACTGATCAGTCTAAAGTGCTCGAATGCTACATCATCTCAAGGTACAGCTGAAGAATCAACCTTCAACTCCAGCTTCACCAACCCGGATCCTCGTCTTCGCGCTTTACAAAAAGGAAGCTCAACGCCTCGAATCGACCATTCGTCGCACGGGGTACAACGTCGGTGGTCTTCATGGAGATATGGGCCAGGATGCGCGGTTCAAAGCTCTCGATGAGTTCAAGAGTGGGAGTGTGAATGTACTTGTCGCTACGGATGTCGCGGCGAGAGGATTGGATATACCTGATGTTGCGTTGGTTTTGAACGTTACTTTTCCGCTTACGACGGGTGAGTCCGAAACTTTCCAGTAGAGTTATAGTGAGACGGAGACGAGAGAGGCTGATGCCTTGTGCTTAGAGGACTTCGTACATCGGTGTGGACGGACCGGACGAGCTGGGAAGAGCGGGAAGGCTGTGACTTTCTTTACTGGGGAGAATCATGAGCGGTCGCTTGCAGGGGAGTTCATACGGGTCTTGAGGGATGCAGGGGCGGAGGTGAGTTGCGCGACCGCGGAAAGTCGCCAAAAAGCAAGTCTGATGAGGGTGTCAGGTGCCGAAGGAGATGGACCGATTCCCGACGACGATCAAGAAGAAGGGTGAGCACGATGCTGCATCCACTTTCTCAAGTTCTGATGTGTGTGATCAGAACACGGTTCATACGGCGCGTTTTACAAGGACGTCTCGAATGCCCCAGCACCGACCAAGATCACCTTTGACTGAGAGGTTGTCGACCTGGTAGAGCGCGAGCGAAACAGGCAGATGGTTGAGCGGTGTCTCAGTTCCTGTATGCATCGTCTATCTTGCGAGATAAGCGGCCAGAACATCAGGTTCAGATCTCTGTAATTCACCGAGAATCAACCGGTATGCCCGGAAATCCGGGGACCGTGAAGAACGGGGAGAGAAGTGGGATCGGCGACTGACCCAAAACCGCGAATAAATGTTTTAGTCCGGCCTCTGAAGACAAGTGATAGGGAGCCACCGGCGATTGAGGGGTTGGAAGAGAGGTCGGTAGATGTTTTCTTTTCGTGGAACGAGATATAGAATATGATCGCTATCTCATTGACCTGTATCTTCAGCACTTCCGGTTCTGTCTCAATCGTTCGTGCTAATCGCAAGAGAGAGTGCTTCTTCGGTCCCATAACACCTCGGCTATAAGAGACCTCTTCCGCGTCCGTAACTTCAAAAACATCCTAGGAAATGAGTTACCTATCTGGTCTATCCGGATTACTAGGCTACGAATCGTTACCCAATGATGTTCGAAACAAATCGTTCTACGAGTTATCGGCTCAATTACCAGGGAAGGAAAGGACGTATGATTTCGTGTGTCCTCCTCCGCTCCTTGATCCGTTCCGAGCTGATCTGGTGCTTGATTCAGGCGGCGTTGAAAGGGAAGGTCGTATTGATCGTGAATACGGCTAGTAAATGATATGTCCTCCTTCCGAATCTTCATAGCCGAGCATGATGAAGACCAGCGGATGGACACCTCAAGTCAGTCCCCCTCCCTACACGTGAATGAATGTGAATCAGCTGATAAGGAAACAGTATACGGGTTTGGAGGAGTTACATAAAGCGTATTCAGATCGTGGACTGGAGGTACTTGGCTTCCCGTCGAATGAGTTTGGAGGGCAGGAACCGGGGACTGATGAGGATGTCGCTTCGTTCTGCCAGGTGGGTCCGACTTCCACCGACTACTCTCTCCTCTCGATTGAAGCTGTCGATGCATGACGTCGAGACGCTTGCTGATATGCTTCAGGCCAATCATGGCGTCACTTTCCCTTTAATGAAGAAGGTACGTTCTCCTAGTATCGAGAATGGCTTGAGCTTGGGCTGACATTCCTCGCCAGTCCGAGGTGAACGGCCGAAACATGAACCAAGTCTTCGCATGGCTCAAAGCGCAGAAAGGGTTATCCAATTGGGGAGTCCTCGGTACGACGGCGATCAAATGGTTGGTCCTCCCTTTGTCAACCCTGAACACCTCATCCAGCGGATTCCCTTTCCTCTCTTGAGGCTGGATGGAAGCTGACGGAGGATATCATAGGAATTTCACGAAGTTCTTGATTGATCGGGAAGGGATGTTAGTTGGGAGATATGGGACTACTACCCAGCCTGAGGGTTTGAGGAGGGAGATTGAGAAGTTGTTGTGAGGTGTGCAGGCACTGGGTTCTGGTGGTGCTAGACGAGGTGGAGGATCTGTTCATGATCATCTTGGGACCTTTGGCTCTTTTGACTCTGACTCGATAAGGGACATGCAAGGGATTCTAGTTTCAATAAACTCATCAGGACTCCACGAATTGAGCCGGTGTGTTGCCGGCTCGTTCGTGATTGACGAGGTCGAGTCGTTGTGGACTTTCAAGCTAGTCCGATGGGGCAGATATCGTCCCTAAGTACGCTCCATGAGCGGATCTGGCCTATCTGTCGCTCCGAAGCTTGATGAAAAAGATAGATCATGTATCTCCATGCTGGTCAATGAAATATCAGAGCCTCGGAGCCCCTTATAATCGAAACGATTCCCTTCATTCCTGCTGGTTGATAGCCTTTCCCTCCTTGTTACTGTCACTGCTCAAACTCGCGCCTGGATTCGATTCCTCTTGCTTAAGCAGACTCATCGTCGGACGCTGTACGAAATACTTCGTTCCTAAATTACAACTGCCCTTCCCCCTCAAATCGACACCGCATATGTTAGGTACGTCTCTTCCGTCTCTGGCCCATTACAACCACTAAAATCCCCAGTCGTCGGCCTGACCGGCGGTATCGCCTCGGGCAAATCGACCGTCTCCAACCTCCTCTCCTCGATCCACCAACTTCCAATAATAGACGCAGACCTCTTAGCTCGAGAAGTCATCGCCCCTTCCACATCAGGTTACAAACTCGTCGTCTCCCATTTCGGAGCGGATCGTGTCCTCCAACCCGATGGAGTAAGTTTGGATAGAGCGGCTATTGGGGATATAGTGTTTCGTGATCTCGATGAGAGGAGGTGGTTGAATAGTGTTGTTCATCCCAGGGTTAGACGGGAGATTGTGAAGAGGGTTTTGGGTTACTGGTTGAAGGGAGAATGGTGTGTTGTGGTGGATGTTCCGTTATTGATTGAGGCGGGGTTATGGAAGTGGGTTGGAGAGGTGGTGGTGGTTTACGTGTGGGTCGAACGGTTCAATTTCAAAGCTGATAAGGCCCAGGCCCCGATCAAGCTATGCATACTGAAACTCGGTTTTAGGAATGAGAAACTCCAATTATCCCGACTACTGAACCGACCTTCCGACCCTCCTCTAAGTCAAACCCAAGCACAAGCCCGGATCTCTTCCCAAATGCCTCTCTCCTCGAAGATCACCTACTCCACTTCAATCATCGACAACTCTGGTACACTTTCCGACCTGACATCCCAAGTCGACCGACAAGTAGCTCGATGGCGGGCTCAACAAGGCGGAGGCTCCGGATGGTGGTGGAGGGTCTGTTGGCTACTTCCTCCTGTGGGGCTGGTGGCTGGTGGGTTGTGCTTGGCCGGGAGGTGGTGGAGGGGCCGAAAGGGAAGACGGAGAGGACGTGGAGAGGTTGAGAGGAAACGAAGTGGTGTTGAAGGGGAGAGGATTGAGTTGAGTGATTTGGGTGGGAGGAGGAGAGCGGCTATTTCGAGTACGGCGGGTGATGGTTGAGCCGTGTGGACCGAGAGGGGGAGAGCATGAGTTTTTTCTAATACCTGATAACATCGGGCTAGCCCCGCTGCCTCGCTCATCGCTGTTTCACATGTCCATGCTGGACCAAGCATAATCCGTGCCTGATTGTGGACATTGCGACATGGGATCATTATTGTTCCAAACGTCAGTTCTTTCTTGGCTCGATACCCAGCTATCAAAACTACCCAGACACCCTGGATAGCTTCTTACATCTTCACTTTGGCTCGTTTCATATCCCTTTAGCGGGATTGCGGCTTGGTTTTGACGACGACACGCAACCAGCTAACCCGCCATCATCCATGCCAACCCACCCTCTGTCACCCTCACCAGATCCAAGTATCCCGACCTCCCCTTCCTCACCCTCAAACCACATCACATCACCATCTCCGACGAAACTCTCCTTAAGTCAATCCATGAACCCATCAACAACCTTCTCGTCACTCGCACCGTTAACCTCCAATCGGTTTGATTCCCCCGCCTCGGCTCTCCCAACAGCCCGTCTCCCAGATTGGGATGCAGCTTATGATGCACAACAACGAACGAAATGGAAGGAAAAGACTCAACGTGACTTGGAAGGATGGAGAGGTGGACATGGGTAGGTTCCTCCGACAGCTTTTCACTTCCTGATCGTAGCTGATTGTGTGATTGGTGGTATTGGTAGAGAGGTCAGGTCTGGATACTCAAGATCCGCCGTTCCAGGAGAGAGTTATTTCGGTCAACCTGTGACTGGAACGATTGGACAGCATCTACCGAAGGAGGTAATTAGGGTTGAGAGGGATTGGACGGGTGGGGAGGTTTGTCAGTGAGTCGATATTCATACCCATCTCTTTAGTCATTGCTCAGTTGGGACAGGGTCCAGATTGCTTTCCCTATGGAGCTGGAAGATCGGGTACGTCCAGGGCTCAGGATGCAAGTCGAGATTAGCGAGCTGATGGAGATAGATATCACCAGCCCAATGGCGGACATTCATCATCAACCTCAATTCGTATCTGACTCAGGCGTATTCGGAGAAAGGGGCGGTGGTGGATAATCTCATCGCGATCGCTACGTGGTGGACGAGTCTTCTCTGGCGGGTATCAAACTTCGAAGCGGTGAGCAGGAAATTTCCCTTCAACGGGTTGTTTGGTTTGGGAGTTTAGCTGATGAGGAGGTTTGAGTTAGGAGTTGAGAAAAGCGGAGAGGTGGATCGAGAAGATGAATAAGGAAGTGTTTGAACCTGCTGGGTTGAGGGTGTTGAGTCCGAGAGAGGTTGCGTTGCAATTTGTCAGTCATCATGGCCCCTTCCTGTACGACAAAGGCTCATGCTTTCTGGCTCTGGCGGACAGCTGGAGATCGAGTGAGTAGGATCTTGCTGACTCGGGGATACCAGCTGACGACCGATCGATAAAGGTATTACTAGCACGATCATGTCTATACCCTGCACAGCATATGCCCATGTACGATTGATGACCCTGCACTACCTTCGTCAAGGAGACAAGCATTGTCTCGTGGACACAAGATCTCGTCTGCTGCATGAACCCTTGAGCACGGCCATCTCCTGTCGCGCTCCAGGAGGAGCCGAACTTTTTCCCCCTGAAAGAAACAGGTAAGAAGTGCAGGATCCAAATCCAGAGTCCACCGATAACATGGCGTTGCTGTTCGAGGCGATTCGTCAGGAGGATCACACAATGTATCGAGTTTCCATCTTGTTTCCGAAGAACGACATAGTCTGCAAAAGTCCCTGGATGTGCTCCCACGTCTTGCACACCACGTCCCTCACTTCGTCTTGCTCTTCACTCCAACCCTCCTCCTTGTCCCAAGCACCCTTCTCCGCTGCTTAAACATATGCGCATACAGCACATACAGCGCTACCTTCATCAGCTTTCATTCCCCCTCTCTTCCCATTGCAACGGGTCCATGAAACGTAAACCACTCACAAGGCCACCAAACGAGAAACACAACCAATCTCGCCAATTCCAACCCACCCCACGTCTTCCCGATCAAACCCCTGGACTTCGCCTTCACCCCAGCTCTAGCCATCTTCCATAAAACCCCCCTTCCGAAATCAGATCGCATCATCGCTTTCCCCACCGAAGCGGGTAAGTATCTTAATACCGTCGAAACTGGGAAGAAGTTCGAGGGTAGGTATGGGAGTGTGAATAGAGGTGGGAGGGTTGAGAAGGATAGGAATGCTTCGGAGTATGCTCCGAGGGGGTAGAGGGGTACGAAGGTAGTATACCTGAGAATTTCTTCATTCACTACGAAGGAGAGAGTGTCGGATGTAGTAAGGGACATACCGAATATAGTTTAGCCAGTATGGGTCGATGTGAAGGATGGACAGGGCATAGTATAAATATCGGACGACTTCGGTAATGCTCCATGCGAATAGCATACTCGTAAATAACGGATTGGAGTGGGTCTGGGTGGATCAGCTGACTCACAAAGGAGAATGAAGGGCGAGCACACCTCTGGAGCTGATTCGACGACTCCCCATACTGTCCATAACCGACTGAAGACCTGTGCGACAGTTGTCCCTAGCGGACTTCTTACCCAACCGAGAGCAGAATGGACCACCTCAAGTACCGCCAATGACTGAGTGTACTTCGTCCACCATCCTAGATCTCGATGGTCATACCCGTTTCGGAATCGGTCGACGAGGTCCAGTACCGGGTGAGGGAGGAATGAAGTTGAGGATGAGGATAAGAGACGGGAGAAGAGTGAACTGGCTTGTTGGGGTGTTGAGCGGGGTATGGAGATCACTGATATGGTACGGATGAGGAGGTTTAACCAGAGTAGGGCGGAGAGGATGTTATATGCTAGGAGGTAGAGGTTGAGTGGGGTGAGATGGGTCTTAGCTGTGACAAGTCAGCTTGACTAAACTCAGCAGGGAAGAGGACGGGGGCTGTACCATCTTTGGTTTGTCGCTTGAGACGTTCTCGTTCTAGGTCGGTACGTGACTTGCTGGAACTGGATGACCTCGAAGACATGCTCAGGATCCGCCTCCTCTCCAAAAACGCCGAGAGGACAAGAAACCCAACGCGAGCTGATTTATTAACTTAACAGAAAGAGACGGAATGTTACGGCGTCGAGTGAATAATATCATTTTGCTTAGTCACTTTTTTCGTGTTCTCGCACTATGCACATCTTCTAAGGAACAAAACGGCTCTGGAGGCTTCAATTGGTCTGGTTGATGACGGCTATGCTAGCTCATCACCCGCATGCAGCTGACACATTGGATATTGAAATTAATGAGTTGCCCTTCGCCATCCTCTGACTCTTGTAGCACGAGATTGGAGCCCTGTTTCCTAGCGATGTCTGTTGCTGGTGCAGTACACCCGTAGGTGAGTCTCACCTAGATTTGGTGATCTCTGGCAGCATAAACAAGCATACCCCATTCCCATCCTTGCAGGTCTGTGTACCCTGTTATACATTTGCATTGCCAAGAATGCTAGCTGACTTGGTGGGAGTGCTGTCCATTGCCGCCATTTGTAGCGTTCCATCTTCCAAAGGTGCACCTTTTATAAATAACGCCAAGTCCTTTACGCTGTTACTGATTGGAAGCCCCTTCACAATGTTATGTGGATGCTGTCCAACCGCTTCGCACAAAATTGTCAGAAAGCTAAATGTCCTACACTCATCTACAGCCGCACAACCTAGCAATCACGGTGAGTCAAGACTACTCCCTCCCTCATCCTGCTCGTGAATGATGCGCCTGCAGGGCAAGAGCTGCCAGATCTAGTCTTCTTCAAAACGCTCTTTGGAACCATCAATGAGGAATGCTCCAACGCTCGATCCACTGATCCCCCATCCCCAAGGCCCTTTGCCGTAATGGGATCCACCTCTTTGTCTTGCATCAAAATGTCACCAGGAGGACCAAAAATGAAGTGATTATTGATGACTCGTTGACACTGGTCGTTTGAGCGGTTCAGTTAAGCCAACACGATTAGCGGTGGAGTAGGGCCGGGAGTATTCAGATGAGAGGGGACTGGTACGACAAAGAGGACGCGCTGCATGTATGGTTGTGTGGCAATCCAAGGTATATATGCTATATCTTGCTCAGGCCGTCAGACATATACCCGGAAGATGCGATATCATATGCATAATGTACATCAAGTAGCTCATGCGAAAGCCTACGCCGCCTTGACTCTCTTCCCGATCTGTGCTTGGTAACCCGCCTTGATCGCGGAGACGGAGCGGCCTATCGATTATCAGCGCTGTCATCCACAGAAAAGCTGACTTACGAGATCCGCACGACTCGCAGGTCATGAAATACAGTCTGTTCTCTTTCCCCAGTAACGTATCGGGCGACTTGCAGATCTTGCAAGTTACGTACTCCACTGTTCCACTCAGCATAACCCACCTGCAGCAACTTTCATGGGACTTACCGATATACTTCCTCAAGACATTCTCAATCTGCTTTTGCGTATATCTCCCCTTCATTACCAATCGCTGCGCACCGTCAACCGAACCCTGCGTACCCAACTCTGAGTACAAGAACTGAATAACATGTTCTGGCTGTCGATGCATTCGTCGGCAGATATCGGTGATATTCGAAAAGACCGTTTTTTTCGTTCCTTCTCTGGCGACTTGAGGCGGGACGATGGTATATCGCCGTTTCTCGCCAGCGAGTTCGGGATTGTGTGCATGAAGGAGGGTAAAGAATCGCTTAAGCAGCTACACACTGCGTTAAGACCGTAATGTGAAGTCAATACTGAGCACTTGCCTCTGGATATGTCGGATCTCGCCCCTCCAGTACCCACGCCTCCTTCTCGTTCTCAACAGCTCCATCGACTCCATCTGCCTTCTCAAACACATCATCCCCAAGATCCCCGTCAATATCGACAGGCGTATCCTCCTCATTCTCCGCATCAAGGTCGTCAAGCTCTTTCGCAAAGTCAGTCGCAGGCTTGCGCGATTTCTTCTTCTTCATAGGTACATCGAGCCCATCAGGTGCGGGTGCTGCTGCTTCCGTCGCTTCCTGAAACTGTTGTCAGTACGGGGTATCTGCTGTCCTCATAACGTATGATTTCCGCTGAAGAGAGGAAGCACCGACTGACCAGGTCCAATGGTATCTCTTTCTTCTTTTTTTTCTTCTTCCTCATATCCGCAAACAAGTCCGCCCCATCGCCATCCGCCTTATCCCCATCTATCGGAGTGCCTACGCCTGATCCTGCTTCTTCAGGCGCATCGACGACTGGAGCCGGAGCTGCTGTATCTTGCTCAGGAGTAGTTTCGGGCTCGGCAACGGACTCTGGGGCAGGAGCAGGCTCTTGAACCTCGAGTGCGACTTGCTTCTTCTTCTTCTTTTTCATCCCGGCGAACAGGTCGACCTCCGGATCCGCCACTAGCCTCGTCAGCTCAGACCCCCTGAAAGAACATAGTCTCTCACTGATGATTTCTTCTGCTAGCTTGTGAAATTAAGTTCTCTGTACTTGAGGTGCGGGGAGCCTGCTGGTGCTAGGTGGTATGAGTCAAAAGTCCGAGGACAAAAGAGCTGAACGCTATCAAGTGGAGGCGGACTGAAAATACGGCGAAATACGGCGTTATCGCTTATTGGCTTTTCTGCCTCCGTCTCCAAACCCTTTGTTCTCGTTGAGTTTCATGGTTCTCGGTCGCTCTCGACACCCCGCTTCCTCCTTCACCATGCTCGTCCGTACTCTTCGACCGGCTGTTACCGTTTGCCGGACCGCAGCGGAGCAGAAGAGAGGGATGGCGACGCTTCGAGAGCTGGAGCAGCGGTGAGTTCTCCCTTCCCTGTCCGCTAGATGATGGCTTGCTTGGTTATCCAAGCTTGAGCTACCGTCACGACAGCGGTCTGAATGTCTTAGTAGTCGAAGCTAATGTGTACTCCTACAGGTTGAAGTCCGTCAAGAACATCGAAAAGATCACCAAGGTCAGCTTTATCATACTAACCTCTGCCATCCTGACAATCATCCCAGTCCATGAAGGTCGTCGCTTCCACCAAACTCACTCGAGCCGAGCGAGCCATGCGAGAAGCCAAAAAGTATGGTGCAGCCAACAATGGCGAGTCGCTTCATATGGGTCAACTGTCCTTATCTCAGCTGAAACCCCTTCCTCCCCGCAGAACTCTTCAAGAACGCCTCCGTCGAATCCGAAAACTCCCCCAAGATCCTTTACCTCGGCGTCTCTTCCGACGGCGGTCTCTGCGGCGGTATCCATTCCTCCATTTCCCGACTCGTCAAGCGGGAGATGGCTTCTACACCCGGTGATTTGGCGGTGATCGGTGACAAACCGAAAGCTCAACTCGGTCGGACCAACTCGAAGGATTTCAAGGTCTCCTTCAATTCGGTTGGGAAGGATGTACCGACTTTTGCCGAGGCGAGTGCGATTGCCGATGAGATCACTAAGAACGGTGGGGATTGGGACGAGGTGGGATCACCATGAAACGTCGCTAAAGTTTCAAACTGATGAGGTCGGTAGATGCGGATCATTTCAAACCATTACATCTCGGCAATCTCGTATGAAGCTCAGACCGTCGCGGTGATCTCTGCGAAGGCGCTGCGCGAAGCAGAGGGGTTCAGGCAGTACGAGATGGAAGAGGATGTCTCGCAGGAATTGGCGGAGTTCGCACTTGCAAACGCTATCTACACTGCGCTTGTTGAAGGTCACGCCGCGGAGATTTTGGCTCGTCGGACAGCGATGGAGAATGCTTCGAACGTGAGGGGGCTCATTGGGAGATAGACGACCAGGCTGATGCGTCGGTAGAATGCGCTGGACATGATTGGGTCGTTGCAGTTGCAGTACAACCGAGGCCGACAAGCTGTTATCACCAATGAGCTTATCGATATCATCACGGTAGGTCGCCCTTCTAGATTTTTACTAGCGTTTATTGACATGTCACAGGGGGCCTCGGCGTTGTAGGGGGAGAGTAGTAGAATGGAAACAGCACGGCATAGCCGAACATGCACCTTTTCATCCTGTCGTCGTTTCCGAAATCCCCTATTTTGCAACATCTGGCCCTGCTCCCGCCATTCTTATCAATGGACTTATGTATAGTGATTATGTCGCGATCGCAAATTGTCAAGAAACACAATTGCCAGCAAGCACAGCAAGCATTCAGGTAGTATGCAACGTCAACATTCTCTGACGCTTCCGTCCTCAAGTCGGGAAACCAAAAGAGGTGACATGATTGGACAAGATAGCTAAATTCCATCATCAAATCCCAGTTAGCGACTGATTCCCTGCCTCTCGCCGCTCGATCTCTGCATCCATCGTAGCTCCCCGGTCCTTGCGTTTCTTGTTGACGAAAAGGGAGTTTCCGCCTCCGCTTCCGTCTCGCCGAGATTGTAAAGACACGTTTCTCTGTGTCGTCCTTAGAACAAGTCTTTCTTCCAAACTTCCCGATCCGAGCCAAGCAGATGCATGCAAGGCTGCTCCCGAGGCCAGGCCAGAGGCGGAGCGGGTCGCGAGCAATGAGAGGGACGTCGCGGGAAATGTGAGAACACTTCATCCTTCCACATCGCCCTGCCACCATCTCGATTAAGGGACAAGGCCGAAAGTGATTCAGGGGTTGGGGGATAACGTTGTGCGGGCAATAGCGGCAAGGCGAGCATCCGGAATATCCTGGTACAGCTTGACCGCTTCGGAGGACCAGCGGCCTAGGAGCTTGATGTCGCCATCATGTAACTCGGCGGATACCTTGGCCCATGTTGCCAAACCCCGACGGAAAGAGTGGCCGGCGTATGATGAAGCATTGAGGCCGGACATTGTAATGGCTTTCGGAAGGGTTGCACGAAATATGATTGGGGGAAGCTGATCGTAGGTACGCCATGAAGGCGGCCTTTGATGTCCGAGCGAGCAAAGAGCGGTCCTGAGCCTGCGGGGGAAGAAGCTACGTGCTGACAAAGCAGGGACAGTGGGTCAACAGGTGCACCCGAAGGGGCCGAAGGGATGACAATGTTGACGCCTTCGCGGAAGGGATCCGTCTTGCAGTACGGGAGATGAATAATCCCATATTCGCCAAAGTCTGTGAAGCACGGTCGAGAAAGGTGAATAGATGGGTTGAAGCGACCGGCATCGTAGGTGAGCTCGCCGCAACGCATGCCCCCAATGTATGCAAGGGCAAAAGCTGTGGAGAAGGTTAAACGGTCGCTGTGCGGGATGGAAAGGACGGAGAGGGCGTTTAGAATTTTGTGGAGGATGGGAAGAGTGATGGGGAGCCTAGTGCGTCGCTCCGTATCGCCAAAGGTGCGCCGGCCACCTCGAAGCACTCGGGCGAGCTGGGGGGAGTCAAAAGCAGCGTCGCTGAGACCAAGACCGGTGTGGAACGATTGCAGTCCAGCAAGGGCGTGACGGACCGATCCGGGTCTTGAACACGAAATAGTTGCGAGATGTGCCGCCCAGTTGGAGAGGAGGGGAGTTGTGGTAGGGAAACGGACGCATTGGAAGCGGGTACAAAAGGCGGGGTAGCCGCATTGAGCCGACTCGTAGCCATTGCGAGTTGATTTGGCAATACCTGCGTACAGGAAACGGGCTGCCGCGTCGGACAAGAGGGGGACAAGGTTGCGGAACTCTGGAGGGATTGGGGGTGAGGAGGCGGAATTGAGAGCGGGTCGAGCTTGAGTGATATGACCTGGGTAGCAGCGGGACCGATAGAGTGCGCACGGCAAAAATCGAAGCGGGAGAAAGCGTCAGCTAAGTTGTTCTGTTCAGAAGAGACCCAGACAGAAGAAAAAGTAAAGGGTAGAAGAGCGGCTTCCAGCCAGAGAGCATGAAGAAGGGTCTGGGCGGATCCCATGCGAAGCGAGCCAGAGCGAACACCCTCGACGACGGCCTGATTATCAATGTGGAAGATGACATGAGCGCGGGGCCATTGAAAGGTCCTACCAAGGCGAGCGGCGTGGAGGACGGCATGCAGCTCTTTGAACAGGATGTCCATGAAACGACGTCGAGGAGGGAAGGAGTAGGCGAAGGCGGAAGTCACTTGTCCAACGGGCCCAACATGGCCACCTGCTCCAAACAAGCCACTTGCGTCCGTCCAGACATGAAATGTCGTAGCGGGAGGGGGTTGGAGGAGATGTATCCCATTCCTATCGCGTAGGAGGTCTCGCCACCATGAAAGGTCCGATAAGGCGAGTTTTGGGATACATCGACGAGCTGTACCTTCAGGGAAGGAACCAATCGTCTTGTAGAGATGGAGGAATACCCGACCCAGGGGAATGACCTGTGTTGCGAATTGAAGAAGGCCAGTGATCTGCTCAAGCTCAAAGCAAGAGCCGGTACGGCGAGTGAGAAGCGTACTGAGATCGGCGGACATACAATTGCGGCGAGTGAGATCCAGGCGAGCTTCCATAGACACGGTACCAACCTCAATGCCTAGGATGATGGCGCAAGTGGCTGGCCTAATACATTTTTCTTTGTTGACAGCAATCCCAAGTGACGAAGTCACCTTATGGAAGGTTTCCATAATGTGATTTGCGGATTCGTATGTGTCTGCCGAAAAAGAAGTTGTCAAGGTAGTGGAAAAGGTATGGAATGCCACATTTGAGTAGGATCCAATGCAGGGCTTCGGCAAGAAGATTAACGATGAAAGGGGCAACTCGAGAACCAAAGGGGAGACGTTGGTTGACGTAGACATGCCGTCGAGTTCGAATCCAGCCTGCCGCGACGCAGTCGCGGAAAGCCGTATATGGCGGAAAGCATTGGAGAGGTCTGCCTTCCACAAGAGCTGACCGCGGGGAGCTGTGCGTAGTACGTTGAACAGGTCTTGAAGGGTAGAGTATTGTAGTGTACCGGAAGCTTTTGGGACACCAAGGTTGACAGGACGGAGATCGTGTATTGCCCGGAGCTTTGTTCTCTCCTTAGGGACGGCAGCTAGCGCGCATACTGCCATAGGAAAGGACTCGTCGACAATGCAGACTTCGTGGCGGTCAAGGCGGCGTTTGACTTCATTGCGCAGGAATGTAAGTTCGACAGGACGACTGGTAGTTTGGAAGACAGGTCCGATGTCATCAAAAACACCAAGCGTAGCGCCGTGCCAAATGACGCGAAGGAGAATATTCGGGAAGGAAGTGTCGGGATAGGAGGATAGAGCAGCTTCCCATTCGTCTGGAACCAGTTGAACCGCGCCGCCCAGATATTGAGGATTTGGCCCATAAGGGACAAAGCCTGGAGCGGGGTTGTATTTGGGCGGGAAGGAGGGAAGACGTCGCTGTGAAGGCGGGGAATGAGAATAGACGGTGTGTTGGCCTGTAATGCGTGGGAAGAGCATGAGGGACCTGTAGGCGGTCCAACCAAACGTGGGCTCTCCAGAGTCGCAACTCTGTCTGCAAGAGCGTCAAACTGGGGTTGAAGAGCCATTTGCATTGCCTCAATTGAGGCGGTATCGAGAGTTGTATTTTTAGAGGGTTGAGTGATGCGACGGGTTGATGGTGCAGGTGCCGTGGCAGTAGTGGCTATAACACAGAGGGATAGCTTGTGTGAGGAATGTCCAACCCAGAGTGAGTCTGGAGGTGTGATTAAAAGAGTATTATGCGCTGTAAAGCAGGATGATGGATAATGGGAATGAACGAAAGAATGGATGAATGAATGAATGAATGAATGAATGAATGAATGAATGAATGAATGAATGAACATGTGATATGTCCTCCTAGAGAAACCCACGTCATACTCTGACGTCCCCGGAAATCGCGCGTTCGCAACTTGTGGTACCTGGTAATTCACTGATAGTGGGACTGGATGGGAGATCTCGTGCATAATCTCTCCCGAATCGTCCAAGGGCGATTGAACTCGATGATTTGGACAGACAGGCGAATCATCTTGACCGGAGCAGGGAAGGAATCAGGCAAGATCGGTTTCGACATTTGTCGGGATCGTGGTCGAATCGTCATTCTTCTCCCCTTCACCCGCCAGATCCTTCGATGAAGAGCTCCGAGTAATTGGCCCAATTGATTCGCACGAAGTGCTCGCGGACAGTTGAGGAGCATCCAGCGAGAACGTCATCGTACTCGCTTCCGAAACTTTGCGGGACAGAAAGGAAGATGTCCATAGATTGATCCTCGTCTTCTCGCTCGTCTCCAGACTAGCTGGAGGGTCAAGCCCGACCTAGCTCCACTCTTCACCTCTTATCCAGCCAGGTGCATCATCGAATGCCGGCGTCTCCTCAATATCGAGGACTGTCCCCGCAGTGAGCGTAGCGTAGCGACTCGCCGTCTTCTCCGCCTTGACCTTCCTGATGAATCGATATCTCCTCTCGTGATACCGCTTCGACCGGCTCGGGTGGAAACAGTCAAGCAGCGTCTGACTCAGCTCCTCGTTCCGATAATGTACGAGCGGCGGGAAGTCGCGGTTTCGATAAGCGAGAGCTTTGTTCTCGCTCATGCACTGGATGAGTAACGTCGATCGACAGAGGCACAGGCGCCTTCTTGACCGGGTTTACAGCTCGACCAAGGAGCGCAGTGGAAAGCGCCGTCGATCATCTCGCTGCTGGACGCGGTGAGGATCCATTGAATCTGGTCGAGACAGGCTGAGTGGATCTCTGCGGGAAGTGAGGAGGATGTACCGATCTCGATATCGATGAGTCCGATTGGTGGGCTTCGGAAGTGGACATGGGGAGCATATCACGGAGAACGAAAAGCCGCGTGTTGCGGTCCACAGCGCTTCATGTACGAAGATCCGCACATTCATTAGCGGCCGATCGCTTAAGCGGACTAGAGGTACTGACGATTGGAACTCCGACCCATGCAAACCCGTAGCCCGAAAGCAGGGTTCAGGACCACACCCCAACTCGCAATAGTCACATCGCATGCCGCAGCGAGCGCCACTCCACCGGCAGCGGCGTTCCTCCACAGACAGGCGACAGTGACGATACCTCTTTCGCAAAGCGATTTTGCGCCATTCACGAAAGGCGAGCGCTCCGAGTGGGTATCGGAGACAAGGAACTCGACAATATCATTGACGGCGTTGATGTTTGCCCATGTTTCGGCTCCTGGATCGGAGGAATATTCGACGGTGTTTAAATACCGTTCGAGAAGTAGTGACCGCCCTGAGTGATGTTGTCACTATCTCCGCGCGTAAGGTTGTAAAATGGCCATAGCATCAGGACGAGAAGCTTGACATTACCCCGTTCCGGCGCAGTTGCCCACTGCAGAGCACGAAGAAGGAGCTTGCAGTTCTCGGTCGAGAAGGGACCGTTACTGTCGCTCCTTTCAGCATCACTGCACAAGCCTTAGACATCAGCACTCACTAGAAATCCCAGTAAACCAGCTGAGCCCCGCCCAGACTCCTCACGTAAACTTACTGCCAATTCCCTTCCACCTTCTTAAAGCTCTCCTGCGGCCACTCCTGCACGCCTTCGAGCGCCGCACCGTGTCCAGCATCGCGTATCGCCTGAAGTATCGGTACCTTTGGATCGAGGGGACTTTCAGCTTTCTTGGGGACTCGTCCGTGCGTGATCCATTCGCCTGCACCGCTGATATCAGCCCGCTTGGTCTTGATGAACACGCTTCCAGATCTCGTGGCTAAAATCCGCCCATTCGGGATCTCGCCGTACTGTTCGTAGCGTAAAATCTGATGAAGGTGTGCCGGAACGGTTGCCGAGTCGAGATGTACGTGCGCTCCGTCCGCGAAGAGGGAAGTCCTGGATTCTCTGGTCAAGCCAGCGAGTTGAGCACCAGGCTGCGAGTCGCCAGCATTGACGATGCGCAGCACGTCCTCCGCGGTATGCATATTAAAGTCCGGTTTCCTTTGCTTTGTCTGGAATAAAGGTCTCTCGTGCGTCGGACCATCCAGGAAGTGTACACCGTGCGTCACGCTATTCTCCGACCATTCGAGCGTTGGTATCGCTTCAAGCCAAGTTGACGCCTCGTTTTCGGCGACAGTCTCGTACACTCGAATAAGAGCTGTGATGAGCGCAGCCATGGCTGCGATCGAATGCTCGCCCTGGTATAGCTGTGCTCTGGTGATCGTCATGATCTCAGGGACAGGGTACTGCTCCCAGGCCCAGCCACTGCTGCCGTCAAGATGCTCGTTGGCTTGGAAGACGATTGTACCCCAGTGAGAGCGTTGCTTCTTGCCGTCCCACTCCGCCATTGGTACGATCAAAAGCTTGGAGAGAGCGACTTCAGAGTCGGGCTCGTCGCCAGTATCGCCGACAAGTACCCAATCCATGGAGGGAGGTCGGGCATCGCCCGGCGGTCCGGGTGTACGACGAGCGTGATCCACTGCTGCAGTTCAGCTTTTGTACACCTAGGGAGAGAAAACTGACGTTCTTGAAGACAGCTTCTGGGATTCGACGAGTGAGAAACGGGCAAAAGATGATCTGCGGGTTCCAAACCTCAGCAGCGGTGAGCATGCCCTCATCGCTTGTCGCCAATTGTGTCGAAACATTGTCGACACCGAGGTACACTAATACGCGCTGCGTGGACGAGTTGACGGACGTTACGATCAGGAGGATCCGCCATTCTGTTAGACCGGCTGCAGATTCGGCCAAAGGGGCCGAGAGGAGGAAGAGAGTCGATAGAGGCTGAAGGGGAGCACATTGTTCCCATAGAGGCTTTTCGATCGAGGTGATGTAGGTCTCACGAGTATACTTGGGTTCACGCGAGGATATCTTTCCGCTGGGTTTGCTCAAACTCATCGCTTGTACGATTCGCCCGATCATAACAAAGCTCATCAGTGTCATTGTTTGCATCAGGACCAACGGAGGCGGTCTAGACCCGATCGAAATCCTTCTTGAGAGGAACGCTCGCCTTGACATATCGGTTCAACGGTTGACATATCATCAGCTGCGCAATCCGGGGTTTAGTACCTTGATCGGGGGTATGATATGGCTTTCGCAAGATGACTCGACCTCTCTTCTTATCTCGTAATACAGTCAAGGTCGATCGTAGAGCATAGCAGAGTACGCTACACAGGCTGGGCAAATCATGTCAGCCGGTCCACATGACGATAAAGCGAAAAGTTGACGTCAGAAACTAAGCGGGTTGGGCCCAATCTAGACCCGATGAAATTCCCCGTAAGATGTGTCCCTCAGGGGATGTGCAACCTAAGGTCCGCAATGAACAGCTTAACAGCTCTCTCGATGTTTGAGGTTGCGTAGCCGTGGACAGAGGAAGAGGATGTTGGGAGAGATCGCATTGTCCAGCTGCGCGTATCCAGGTGTTATTGACGAATGAAATGATGTTTGATTAGAGATGTATGACTTACGGCTTGGGTGAATCCAGCCGGCTCCGTTTCCCATGAGGGCGAGAACGAGACCACTGCCTTGAGGCAGCTCATGATCGGCGTTATAGGAGTTGCCAGATCAAATCGCCTTGGGGTAAACAATCCTCAAACTCGATTCAACGGATCATGCAGCATGTCGGTCAATGATATCGCTAGATTGGTTCGAACGAATCGTCAAGGTCACCGCTGCTGCAAAGAACGCAGCATGATGAATAAGCTTGATCGATAAATGCGGGGTATTATACAATAGATGCTGGATGGAAATGATGAATGATGGGAATTTGAGACCTCAATCCTCGTCCGACAGCTCGATCTACGTTTTCTTTCAGCTGCTTCCTGCACCGCTCAGATGGAACATACCGGTCTGGACGTTTTACCTTTCATAAATCTAGTCTAGCATTAGCTTCTTCCCCACAATCAAGTATGAACTAACGCGAGCTGGGACTGCTTAGCCGGCGTTCTAGATGGTGCAGCGTTTCTCTTTGCCGGTGCCTTGGCAGTCGTCTTCGCTGCTGCTGGAGCTCTAAACTTCTTCTGCGGAATGACTTCTTCCTCCTCATTTCCTTCGTCGTCATCGGAAGCTGCGTAAAACTTATCACATCTGTGAGCTCATGCCCAAACTTGAAAGTATAAGCCTGACCAGTGCAGCGTTCCGACCCTTCCCGTTCGCTGTCTTGCTCTTCCCCTTCGATTTGGCAGGAGCGCGACTCGTAGCTCGGGACTCAGCTTCCGAATCAACGTCCATCCTACAGGCATCAATTGGGCCTGGCCGGCAAAGTGAATCACCAACATGCTTTCTTCCTCGGCCGCTACCTCTGGGTCAGTACCCAAAATATGGACTTCGTGCGAGACTTTACCCATGCTGTCTTCATCGGAATCTTGACGACTTTTATTCTTCCCCTTACTTTTCTACTCGGAAAATCAACCTGCTCTTGCGTCTCTCATGAGCTCACTTTCTTTGGCTCATCCTGCCGTCCTGCTGGGTGACTCTCCGCCCATTGCGAAGCCGCATTCGCTTTAGCGGTGGTCATCTATGTGTCGACATTAGCTGCTTTTCTGCTCTTTCGAATAACGACCCACATGTTCCTCGACATGATCCTCATCCACTTCCTTCGTCCTCATGTTCTTCCCGACGCTCTTGAGCGTATCTGCCACGAAGCTGCACTTCTGTGGGAATATACTCTCGGCAAAACAAAGTATACTCACTCCTTGATTGCATCCTTATCGTCCTTGTCAACAAATCGCATCACCGCGTCCTCCAGCCCATTCTCAACGAGGACTTCAAGACTCTGAGCTTGAAGATATTGCTTGACCAGATTCGCCATTCGAAGTTTGGCCAGTCGATCATTAGCTGTCATGACAGCCGGATCATCCCATTCCTCGTCCTCTTCTCCATCAGGCGCATCAGGCAGGTTCTTGCTCCCTGATGTTCGACATGAGCGCGAAACATGGAGCGAGTGATAATAGCTCACTCCGCTCAGCCGTCTTCTTCTTCCGATAGTACTGCAGGATATCTCGCGGGTTTGCGACTCGACCGATGAAATCTTGGCCAAAGCGAACCGGGTTGGTCATCTCCTTTGCTTCTGACGTCTCGACCTATTGCATATCAGCTGGCATACACGATTACAGGGGAAAACGGAATCGTGCCTTGAGTCGGATCAGAGGTAGCATCATCTCGACTGGCTGAGGATCATCCGCATGTAACACCTTCCAGATCTCTTTCGCCTTCTTTATGAGACCTTCCACCTAGACAGCGGTCTTAGCCATACTGCAGGACATAGGTTGTCGGGTCACCTGCTTCCGCAAGAACGCTGTGATCGTGTCCTTATCCTCCAGATTGATCTTGTGCTCATCTACCAATGCCATATCCGACAAAACCACCTCGTCCATCTCGAATGGTCGTACCGTCTTCAGAGGAATCTCTGCAATCTGGAACTGAGAACCTTGGATGGAAAGGATGCCAACGTGCCTGAAGCTCGTCAAGAAAGATGCTCAACCAACGGGAAAGGCTTACTTAGGAATCGATTCTCCGGGTGCAAGCGATGTCGCTACCGAACTACCGGGTTGAGTGATGTAGTAGTCTTTTCCCTCGACCTTCTCTGGCCATATCCGACAATCGTGCTCATGTCCCCAAACGACGAGCTTGATTGAGTCGTCAAACATTCCTTCCGGCACGCTCTGTTGTGGACCGTGCTTCACCCTACTCTGAATCAGCCTTTCCTTATCTGCCTAAATACCCCGAGCTTACCGGTTCTGGTGGATCAATAGCATGTTGAACCAATCTTCCTCCCTCACTTCCCCTGCTTCCGGCATAAACATCTTGACCCGATTACTCCGCAGCTCGTAATGCATTCTGGCATCTTTGACATTCCCAACCCCATACATTGCCAGGTGGCTATCACCTTTTCGGAGGAGGATCGGACGGATCTTGATGCCTTTATCGGAGGTATCGTTGATCGTATCATCGGCTGCGAGGTCGAGCTTGCCGAAGTAGTTGATCACACCGGACACGGAGAGGACATCCAAGGCACAAAGGGCTCCTTCCTGGGAAAGATCAGCCGGGATACCACGAACATTGGACCATATGCACAGGCCCCGTGCCTTGAGGGTCGTCATGGTTGCCATGTATGGAGAAGACCGGAATGCCGACGTTGAGATTTGGATCCTCGTAATTCACCGCTGGAAAGCTATGTACTCCCTCAATCCTACTACCGAGACTTCTTCCCATACTCACGAGAAACCAGGAGCACTCCCATCCATTGGATCACTCAACAGCTCAAACTGACATCATCAGCTCCTCTCACGCTGGAACTATGAACCATCTCACCGAGATAGCCTTATCTCCCAAGGTGTATTCCCTCAACAGCGCAATCGTCTGATGCATACAAGTCCGACTCGGTCGATTCTCATGGAACAGGTCACCGGCGAGTAGGATGAAGTCAACCTGCGCATCTCGAGCGATCTCCAAGATCTCACGAAAGGTGTTGATGCCATCTTGGCCTCGTACGGGATCTTTCTCGGCGTAGCCTATGTGATTGTCGGTCGCTAGGAGGATCCGGAAACAACTGGTGGGCAGATGATCAGAATTGGATGCCGAGGAAGATGAGGATGAAAGGTTATTTACTTATCAGGATCTACAGGAGATCAGCTCATGAATAACATCGACGACTGTCTGAGCTCACCCCGTTGAGCGATACTCGGTGTGACTTCCGGTTCCATCCCGACACTTCAAGCAGAATCAGCATAGACCGCTTGGATAGATCGGAAGACCGGCTCCATCGAGCTCACCTTTCCGCCCTCGACCTTCCATTCTCCCCATTAGCCATCTCTCCGGATACGGAGCTACTGAATAATCAAATCTATCTCATCGGTAGGTATGAACGAGAGAAACGAAGAAGAGGTAGATAGTTCACCGGTTCCAGCTTCCGCTAGGCACGGCAACTCACGTGATCCAGCGCGTAGCAACATGAGCGGAGTCTCATCATTGATCTTCCTTCTTCACTTTCCTTATCCAGTATCCTTTAAGCTCATACTGTCTGCGACCGTAGTGATCTTCAGCCAAAACTTGTTATTTCGGAGCAACATGTCAACAGCGGGTCCTTCACATCGTATTCACCATGATTCGAACAGCCCAGACGGACACGAGTCTGAGACTCAACGGAGGAAGAGGAAACGCGTATCAGGGATCGAGGATGTCTTTGAGCGACAAGATCCAGAAGAGAAGGCTCGGATCGGGAAGGGGTATCGGGAGATGCAAGCTGAGGCAGAAGGTATATTCCCTTGCAGTCCAATCAGTCACAAGCTGACAAGTGGATTAGACATGAAGGCGAATTTGGCGAACGTCACAGCTGCTCAGCTTACGGATAAGTTAAAAAAGCAGAGCAAGCTCTTCAATAGATGTGCACCCTCCCTCGAATCAGGGATAAAGCTAATATGGTGCAGTGCATGGGACGGATACGGCTACTGCCTCGCTTGATGCGAGACTGATCGTTACGACTACCGATACTGCGATGGCTATGGCTAGGAAGTTGAAGATTGAGGGGAATGCTTTTGATATCGATGACTTCCTCATACGGTAGTTTCGCTATCGCCAACCTTTGAGATGGCTAAGCTGATAGATGATTGATCAGAGTGAAGGGAAGGTTAGGCTTGGATAGGCCGGAGCTGGAAGATCAAGATGAGGATTCTGATGATGAGCTGGAGGAGTCGATGTCGGATGCTGGTGGTCGAGTCAGAGGAGGAACGAGGAAAGGAGTACTGGGGGATTGGGAGAAGATTGGATGGATGGCAGCTGGGCTCTTGCGCAGAGTACCGGGTATTGAGTTCATGTGGGTCTCGTGTCCTCCTCAAGCTTTCCGAGCTGATGATATTCGATCTCACGCTTTAGGTATGGTCCCCTGAAAGTCGAGCACAAGAAACGGACAATGGCGAAAAGAGCCCGTCGAAGATCACTTGAACCCGAAGTCCGGCCAGAGCAGATCCGAACGCAAACAGGAACGCAAAGCAATAAAGATACCACTCTCGCACATGTCATGACAGTAAGCTTCTCCAATCCTTAATCCCTCGAGAGACCACTCACAAGTATTCAACTTAGGCGGCGAAGGTACTGAATCAGCTGGATGTACGAGGAGGCGGGGTCAACTTCTTCGAGCTGGTTATTAACCCGGACGATTATGGTCAGACGGTGGAGAATATCTTTTATGTCAGCTTTCTGATAAGGGATGGGAAGGCGGGTATCGAGGTGAGGAAGGATGGTGAAGTAGTCATCAGTGCGTCTGCTGCATCGACTGTTTAGCTTTTTCAGCTAGCGTTCTGCTGATGTTGACGCTGATACTCCGCTCTTAGCAAGTCGCGAGACGCATGACCCCGAGATGGATGGAGATATGCCCAGAAATCAAGCGGTCATCGAGCTGGACATGGAGACATGGGAGGTGAGCTCCCACATGGCCTTTCGCGTCATGCGGAGGGGCTTGGTGCGTTGTGGCGTCAGAGGAGCTCATGACTGTTTCAGGAGGCTAAACGAGTTTTCAACATCACAAAATCAACAATACCGCACCGAATCTACGAGGACGCAGGACCGATGGCTGCGAATAAGTGGTACTCTTGACACATCACAGACGATCCGTGTATGCTGTGCAAGGTTACCGGCAAGTATGCAAACATGCCTGGGTTATCTCGCATTGTCCGCGACGGGATTGGCGTGTATTGTGATCTGGACGGCTATAAGCTTTCAAAACATGGATCGACGCTGAAGGAGGACTAACGTTGTACAGCTTGATCTCTACCTCCGGTCGACTCTTCTCGCTCACCGGTACCTTCTCCATCAGATCTAAGGTTGAGTCGGAACCATCTATAACCCTGTTCATCGTCAGTCGTGCCTTGTCAGATCCCTTTCTTTTCGGGAGACTCACTTGCCGAAGATAGAGTATTTCCCATCCAGACTCGGCTGTTTGGCATAGGTTATAAAGAACTGCTATGGTCAGCTCGACGCGACAGGAGTAAGGACAGCTTCTTCGCAAGCTCCTGCTACCACACGGCTTAGCGGACATACCTGTGACTTGTTTGTATCAGGTCCTCCGTTCGCCATCGCCACTACCCCTCTAGCACTGAACTGCATGATCACGCAGTCAGCGTTTCGCCACGCACAAACCAGCCTGAATCACAGCTTGTAATGGCGAAGCGAACTGACCCGTAACGTCTGCCGTACTTCATCATTGAACGGTCTCGCCCATATAGATTGTCCTCCTTTACCCGTGCCTAAGCATAGTTCAATAATCAGTACCGAGTCCGTTCGCTAGCTGAGGTGCAGCTAAGCGATTGGAAGTAGGATGGCTGACATACCGCTTGGATCTCCACCTTGGATCATGAACGACTTGATGTTTCGATGAAAGATCGTTCCATCATAGTACCCTGATGCCGCGAGGGCTAAGAAGTTCTATTTCCAATTCAGCTTCTTCTCATGACTACAGCTGCAAGCTTTCAGCTTTTAGGTGGACAGGGAGACTGACCTCGGCTGTTCGTGGGACTGCTTCGCAGAATAGCTCTATCTGGTAACGAGCTCATCAGTTCCACTCAACCTCAACTTACGCCAAGCTGAGGCTCAAGGAGCAAAAGAAGAGCACGGCCTACTTTGAGATCACCAAGGGAGGTATGCAGGGTCACAGACTGATACGGTCAGCCCAGGCCACGGAGTCGTAGCTAAGCCTAGCTAGCCAAGCGGTAAAGAACTCGCCATGACGAGGACTGCAAACAGCCTGGACAGTACAGGAAGCCAAAAGGAAGTGACTCGGACTATCTCATCTGTTCCGAACTTTTCTGGGTCGCTTGGTTGACAAGTGAGTCGTGTCGCCTCAGAAAGAACGAAAATCTACCAGAGTATGAGGCAGCTCGAACCAAATATCAACCTCCTTATATGTCCTCCACTGAAATCCCGTTCCAGGGAAATGGTCCGGCCCGCCTGAATAGTTCTTCGCGTTGACGAACCTTTCTGTTGCCCTTCACCTTCGTAATCTCGGAAGAAGCAGTCAGCTCAGCGTCAACAGCTAGCATGACGACTTTCGAAGCTTTCCAGAGCGGTAAAAGACGATAGGTTACGAAAATTTCTCGTGATTTGCGTCCCTGACGACCATGACGACCACCGCCTCACCGCTTACCCCTCTCACCCCACCTAAACCACATCGGACCCCATTCTCCCGCTCACCTTCGGATCCAATCCGTCCCTCCCCATCACGAACCACCAAGTCACCTCCACAACAGATCTACGTCCTATCAGCCGATGGCTCCTCACTCTTCCTCCTCGATCCGACAAAACCATCACAGCACGAAGAACCTCCACCTTATGCACCGTACTTTGAAAGAGGAGGTGTACCCTTCTCACGGTCGAGGGAGCGAAGTGATGATCGGACTCTGCTTCTGCATGAGGGGGCGGGACATGTTCGGCATAGAGCGAGCACTATGTCAGTGCTTGATGCGCCGGAGACTTCGACTGGCGGACCAAGTCGGGCACGACCTAGATACCACTCTTCATGTTCCACAAACTCGGTAGGGTCCCTGACCTTTAGACCACGACACGATCGGGCTCGATCAGCTCTGTCTAGTCCTGACGCTCCCATCACGGCCGTCATGGACGAACGGACACCCCTCTTGGCCATGTCGACGGTACAGCCAGACGAGGAGTCGGTCGCGAAGAAGCCTCGCGGATTATGGCGATCGATCTTTTGTGGTGAGCTGGCAGAGGATGATGAGAGGGGAGGATTCATTGTGGGGTGGAAGCGATTCTGGTCACCTCTCGGAGATGGGAGCTATTGGAGAGCAATGTCTCATCTCTGGTTCTTCAACTTTCCCTTTGTATGTTTCCTTCTCTTGGTGACTGGGATCAAGTTGACGGTTTTAGGCTGTTCTGGTGTGGCCCTTCTTGGTCGCTGGGACATTGACGGGGACGGCACTGCTCATCACCCTCCCGCTCGGTGCTGCTATCTGGTGGTTGACACTGTTCATCTCGCGTTCCGCTGCTCGTCTCGAGGTAGGCATCCGTTTCATCATGAGCAATCATAGCCGCTGAAGGCGTTCGGTCAGATCATCATGCAAGTCTACTTCCATTCCCCACTCAGCCCGACATTATCGATTTCATCTTACCACCCAATCTTCCACGGGATCAAAGAACGATCGCCACCATCTAGCCCTGTCTCGACTGTCCCCGAGCTAGCAGAGATCCAACGGGAGAAGCGATTCGTCAAATGCTCCTACGCTATGGTCCGTCCATGTTTATCCTCAATGATCACTTGTCCTAATAGAAACGACTTAAGTTCTGCGACCATTACTCCTACTCAGCATTATCATACTTCATCCTCATCAAACCTGCTCTAGTCCTGTGCTCGACTATCCTTCTACTTGCATTGTTTCCCATCGGGGTGGCTTCGATCTTTGGGTTACCAGTCTATCTGAGAGCTGCGGGGAGGTGGGGGAAGTGGCAGGCTGGGGTGGCTTTGGAGAATCTATGATTGTTAGGGACGAGTTGGATTTATCTGGGAATCCTGTTGTGACATGATGTTGTATTGGTTAGGGGGAAGGGGGCATGAAAGCTAGAGCATCCATTTGTTTCGGATGAGCTTCTTCGAGCGATTCGTATATCAGCGAAGACGATAATCCTCGAACTTGCTTTGAGGTGACACTTCGAGTATCTGCATTGTAGTCGGTGGCATGCAGAAGTGAGTTCTTGAATTTCCAAATATCACCGGATCCTTAAATGTAAACGCTGCGCTTATTGTAAGCAAGAGTCGAGAACTGGGTACTCGAATGGAACCGACAGGTAAGTACTCTGCACCTCATGCATCCGGTATCAATCCGTTCCCATGTATCCGAACATACTCCGCCAACCCATCAACGCTGATGATTTTCAACCGCCACTCCTTTGCAAACCGCCAACAATCATCTCTTCTCGCCATACTCCCACTCAGATCAGTCGGGTTGACAAGCTCGCATAGTAATCCAGCCGGAGGTTGACCGGCTAGATAACACAGGTCTAACCTTTATCAGCTCTTTCCCAGTCTCGGTTCCGCAAATGATTTCAGTCTGACGTAGACCTACCGACTGCAGCTTCAGTATGACCTCTCCGCTTCTTAACCCCTCCAGGAGTATATCTCAACGTAACCAAATGTCCAGGTCTCGTAAACTCCCCCTTCCCAGCCTCGCCACTCGCAATCAACCGAGAAGTGTATGCTCGATCATGTGCTGAGATACCTGTCGATGTAGGATGTCGAGAGGTGTTTGCGTCGAGGGTTAAATGGTAAGCTGTTCCTTTTGGATCTTGGGATGTACCGGAGGGAGGGAGGAGAGGTGGGAGATCTAATTCGGATAGTCGGGAGAGTGGTAGGGAAAGGCAGACGAAGCCGCTATGCTCGCTCACTGGTCAATAAGGCAAAAAGAATCTGGGAAAAAACAATCCGGCAAGGTAGATTTATTCACCTTGTCCAGCGGATCATGAAAGCCATCCCTTCTGTGGTGATCTTCGAAGTAGCGCATATCAAATCACCCTCATTCTCCCGACTCTCATCGTCCATCACTACCACGAACTCGCCTCGAGATATCGCAGAGATAGCATCAGGTATCGAGTCGAAGGTGAACGGTGTAGGTGGTACTCGAGGTTGATTCAGTGTTCGGCTGGGAGCAGACATGTTCGGAAGGTAGAAGGATATAGCTTGACAAGCGAGTAGAGGAACAAGGGATGACCGAGTCTGCGTTCTACTCAAGATGCTTGTGGAGAAGACTTAGTCGCTCTTGGGTGCTATGCGTTTCGTACATTACTCATCCTTCGCATCGCGGCAATTCTGAGATATTCTTGTGCCTGACCCAAAGCTTTCCGTCGGCTTTCTCGAAATGTAAATGAGCCGGTATAATCGGTCAATCCTGAGCAACGGCAAAGACTTGATAGGCAACGGCAAAGACTTGTTAGGCCCCAAGCGGACTCTACCGCAAATCGGGTCCGGAATTGCAACCCTCTGGACTAGATCCCATGCGATGCTTTACTAGCTGTCTGAAGATTCCACCCATCTGGCCAGGGACCTTATGATACCCAATGCGCCGTTCTTATACCCGCCACCAAATATCAATAATGTGTGCTGATGGGCGATATCAGTCGAAGGTCTCACACAGCAAAGACAAGAATTACGTTGAGATGATGATAAAATTCATAGAGCTGCTGTCGTTGTTCATAATACGGCTGAGATCGAGGATGTACACTATGATAGGTATCGAAGAACTTCTTCGAAAAGCCTACTTCCGATCAGCACTCGACTAAACATAGCACAAGGAGTACCTTACCGCCAAACATCCGAGAGATTCCCGAATCAGCTCCGTTGTGACCATAATAGCTCGACGGGTCGTATATGACCGAAGACTTCTTCGTCCCGTCGTACCCTACGTTACCAGACCAGAGATCGCCATGCAGGATGACGGGTTCCGAAACGGGCTCGAAGTCACTCAACACTTCGGAACAGCATTTCCAATCAGTACGACCGAAAATCGTCAAATCACTCACCTATCTCGGATCGTCCCCCATGCCGTACTGATCTCCTTATCACCTATCCTCCTTACCAGATCTCCAAATCTCCGATCCCGAAAGAGAATCATCCACTCTTCCGCCCATGTATTATCCTGCTCCGTAGCAGAAGGTAGATGATGTCAGATGTTCCAGAAGTTCTTCGAATTTCGGGTAATTGTGGTGAAGAAGATGTACGCACGTGCGAGCCTAAACCTCCACTTCGCATGGTCACCCTTACAGCAGCTTCTTTCGCTGGAGTGTTTCTCGCTCATCTCGTCTATTGTCAGTTGAGCGTTCAGGTCATCGAGCGCGACTCGTCGTGCATCGAGCCTCCTTGAGGCAGGAGGCGATCCGAAACGCACTCGGAAGGCAATCATCCGCGAATCGGGATTGAGCGGAAAATTGTCATTGTCAGACCGCTATTAGGTTGAGCTCCGCCCAGCATGAAGGCACGTAATCTTCTTCCTGTCTGTGTAGCTAGGCGATAGCGTCTACAGCCGTATTCGAGCTTATTACTTCTTGGGAATGGGTAGTTCGGAAAGACTATTCAGTCTCAGCAAGTTCCCGGCTGGGGCGAGTACTACCTGAACTATAAGGTCAGCCTCCCAAGCCCTAAACAAAGGAAAAATGGGAAGGAAGAGGGCTGATGATCGATCATTCACAGGCTCTGAAGAAGATCATTAACTCCTATGCGGCTGGAAGACCAGCTTCGGACGCTTCTCTGCTCTCCCTTGGCCTCCGACCAGCCAAAAGACCGCATATATCCCCTCAAACCCCTTCAAACCCGCAGACCGGCTCTCCATCTACTATTGAGATATCCCAATCCATTACCCTGCCTCCTACGGCTCCAGATGGCGCTAGTCTCGATCCTTTGCCTCCTGAGACAGATCCCCCCGGGCCGGACCGAGGTGGTCTCATGGATAGGCAGAGTAGTCGGTCGAGTGATCGAGGAGAGAGCTTCAAGGCTCACCGGGATGTCTTCTTTTTCACTTTGCAAAGGGAGCTCGAAAAGGTACGCGTTGGGCCAATGTTCGGTGCTCATGACAGATCAATGCGTTCTACTTGATCAAGGAGCGAGATCTCCGGCTTCGTCTGCTCACTCTCCTTACGAACCGAAAACGACTCATGCAACATCTCTCTCGATCAGCACCGACCGACGGAGATGATAATGCTTCGGAGGAAGGACTAGTACTAGGTGGTGGTATGCGGAAGGGAGTGGAATGGAACAGCTTGGAAGAAGGATGGCGGTTGTTCGAGCGGGATCTAGGGAAGCTTCAAGGGTTCATCGAGATCAACGCGACTGGCTTCCGGAAGATCTTGAAAAAGTGGGATAAGCGGAGCAAGTCAAATACGAAGGAGCTTTACCTGGAACGACAAGTCGAGGTGCAGCCATGCTTCAACCGGGAGTTCATTGCCAAGTTGTCGGATATCGTCGCGGCGAATATACTAGATTTGGAGAACGGCTCGGATCATCTGTCAAAGTCGTTCTTCGCAGATCTTCCGGAATCGTTTGGAGTGGAGGGTCTCGCGTTTGATCGGAGAGATTTCGATTCAGATTCTGGCCAAGCACTAGCTATGGATTCTCTGGTCGACCTTGAGGCGAATCTAGTCAAGGCATCGTCTTCAGGTCAAGATGCAATTGTCGATTGGCTAAAAACGGCGAAAGCACGACAGCATCGGGACAAAGACAAGCGGGTCATGCGAATTCTATGGAGAGCAGCCTTCCAAGTTCCAGACGATTACCTGGATCTCGTGCTCAGCTCAGTCATCCTCAATTTTAATTACATCGACGATATTAACGGTCGGAGTCCGCTCCACCAAGCTTGTATAGCAGGCTCACTTCGCCTGGCCACTCTATGCGTTGAGACTGTCCCGGCCCTGCTGGAGAAGCCCGACGCTTACGATCGACGACCGTTACACTACGCAGCAATGCACGGTCGCCCATCTATTGTATCCTACCTTCTACAATCCGCCGACTCGTCTGCTACCGATATGGACGGATATACCCCGCTCGTGCACGCGATCACACAAGGTCACCTCGAGGTAGTCCGGATATTTGTTTCTGGGCAAATCAATCTAGAGCCCACAGCTATCTCGAACGATTTAATACCCCTTTCTCTCGCATGCCAGTTTGGCCGGCTCGAGGTCGCTCGGCTACTGCTACAACGGGGAGCCAAAGTGCTACCAAACTCGGAAGGGTTGTACCCTCAGCACTTCGCCGCCAAAGCGGGACATTCCGAGATATGCCAACTGCTGGTCGAAGAGGGCGGAGCAGATGGCGGCGGGAAAGAACGGCAAGACAAATACAACCTATGGACACCGCTTCACCACGCTGCTGTTGGAGGCGACACACATCACCTGGCGTGTATCAAGGTTCTGGTTGCTGCCGGATGTGACGTCAACGCTGCCGACGAGTACGGCAAATCACCTGGATGGTACGCCGCTTGGTTTGGTCATGTAGAATGCCTAAACTTCTTGCTCGACTCCGGGGCGAAGCTCTCTGGGAAGCAACATACCTTGGAAGGAATGGAAAATCTTGGACTATCTGCGGACCCGCAGATGAACAGCTTATCGCCTGGATCGGATAACGAGTTGGATGCCACGGCGGAGGACTTCGAGCTGATACCATCCCTGTCTCTTCCACCGCCCATCATCCCGTCAGTCCACCGGCTCAGAGGCATTTTGAAATCTGCTGATGACCTTAGACTCCGAGTATATGGCCACGAATTCCTTGCACAACGATGTCTTGTGCAGCTTTCTCTCGGTCACCCATTTTCCCGCACATCCCTCCCCAAACATGCACCCGTCAAGCTCTACTCCCGATCCGGCCAAGCTCCTCTCCACCTTTGGTCATCACTAAAACTCGTCATGACATCCAAATCCGACATCGCTGCCGTCCCACATAGCGTCATCCTCCCTCTCGCGGACGAGCGAGAAATCTTCTCCTTCCAAGTTCAATCTCTCGCTCGCTTCACCCTGGAACTCTCGCTCTATCCGACATTTGGCTCGAAAGTCATCGGTCGAGCTATCATCCTACCATCTACATTCCAGGATATCCGATATCACAAAGGATTTGTCGCGCCGCTACTGGATCATCAGCTCAAAACCATAGGCGAGGTCGCTTTCGAGCTATCGTGTATCCAGCCGTTCGAAGGAGCGCAACTCGAGATCGGAGGCAGAGTGGAGACCTACTGGAAGTCAAAGGTCACCCCTTCGACACCAGCTCAGGATCACGCACATCAGTTCCAGCCTCACCGACCATTGAGTGTGTCTACAACTTCACCCGCTCTTCGACCACCCTCCGTCACGCCAGGACCACAACAGCGGGAATCGGCACTTGTTACCGCTTCCTCGTTAGCGGGAGAGTACGTTCATGTCGTCGTACAGGTCACGAAGGATCATCAGCCTGTCGCTTACCCCGAATGGCGATTACCGATCCCGGGTCTAGACGTGGGCGTTTCCGACGTATCCTTGTCCCAATTCCAGTCCATCGCCAACAGCAACAATCGGACGCTTTCTTTAAGTGAAACATTCAATGCGAAAGAGTGTTATGAGACCGTATCGAACTCCATGGCATCCCTCGAAAACGTTCTCTCCCTTCTCCCTTCAGACGTTGGGGTGAACATTCAACTTCGCTACCCGCGAGATTTCGATGCACGACACGAGTTCATTGGTCGGTCTCTGGAAGTGAACGAATTTGTTGATGCAGTGCTGCATTCGGTATATGACGCTGGTAAATCGAGTCCGGGTAGGAAGATCATCTTCTCCAGCTTTGATCCGACGGTTTGTACCGCATTGAACTGGAAACAACCCAACTGTGAGTATTTCTCTCCTTGCATATCGGCAAACACTGATATTTCGCTAGTCGCTGTTTTCTTTGCTTCGTACTGCGGGATATCAAGGTCAAGAGTTGGAAGTGGACTGGAAGCCACATCTACGGATGAGGAGGAAGATCTGAGATGTCTGAGTGTGAGGGAGGCGGTGAATTTTGCGAAGAGTACCAATCTCTTGGGTGTGATATTGGAGGCGACAACTTTGGTGAGTTCGGCCATTATCCTTGAGATATCGGTGGGACCCTGCGCTGATCAAGCTTAGGCGGCCGTACCGAGTCTGGTCGCTTCAGTGAAAGATGCTGGACTACTGCTCGCCACCTTCGGTCAGCCGAGCGATGTCACGGCATTGAGACAGGGCGCATCTGACGGAAGAACGATAGACGCATTTGTGATTGACGGGTAAGTCCACCTGTTCACCAGCCTAGAGCAGTAACGTCGCTGATATGAGCAGGATCATGACGTTATCAATATAGACATCCTAGACATCCGCTTTTGGAAGGCATGAATGTACTGCTAATCGATGATCCGCATGAACCTCGCCCAGTTCCGTTCCAAGATCCTTACAGTTCGCATCTTCCCCTCATGCCTACCATCATCGTCATTATCATCGTCCTCGTCTGCCCCACCCATTTCCCAAGGCTCAACCTCTTTCCCGTCTGAGCCCTCTACGGACCAGCCTTTACATCGCCCGATCCATTCTACCGCTCCCCATACTAGTTTCGCAGAGAGCCGGACATCGTGGGTGTCTGATTCGACTAGAATTCGGTCGGGTGAGACAGCTTTGATTAATGATGGTGAAGACGCGGAACGGGCAGTAATGAGGAGGGATGGGGAGGCGTAGATGTTACGCAAACTCTTCTGGACGTACGTCAGGACGAGGCTGAAGCACAGACTAACACTCTCCATGACAGAGGGATTCAGGACCAGACGAAAGAAGGAATGAGGCATAGGGCTGCGCCGGAAAAGAGGGTAGAAGAGCCAGAGGAGGAGGACGGAGAAGAGACAAACCTCTGCTTGTGACCAGAGCTCGGCGGACCAACCTCCGCCAGAATGGATATCCACATTGACCCGGTTCGTGTACCTCTCTCGATGTTTCTTCCGCATCGTAACGAGGACATCCATCGTTGGACCTACTCCCATCTCTTATCAGCTTACTGAGCCCTTTCTGCGCGGAGCAACAACAAGCAACGCATCATAAGGGTGCCGTCGAGCTGACGTACCAGGCGCAGCGACACTATGGAATGAAACGTTCACCCCCAATTCGATCGCAACTTCCAGTTGAGCTTCGACGATCGCCTTTTGGTGGGACAAGGTAACTTTGAATGGTGTTAACCTTTTCCATTTCTCTTCTTCCTCTTCTTCCTTCCCTTCGCCTTCCTCGCTGTCGGTCCGAGACACCTCCTCGTAGAGATGTCGAGCCGCGACAGGCCATCGCATTCGAGCTCCTCCATCCAGTCCGATCTCACCTACCATAGTCAAGCACCCTCTGTCCAGACTAGCTCGGATATCGCTTTTCAAACGATCGAGCAGGGATTGGAATGGTATAGGCTCGGGAAGGTAAGGCAGAAGCGATCGAAGTAAGGTGGAGTTTTCCGTTGACGGAGATGAGGGAGTGTGAGTAGGGAAGAAGATCGATGTGTAGTGTTCTTCCTTTGATGGAGGGGGGTCGAGAAGGGTGTAGCGGTGTACGAACCATGGATGGTAGCCTAACATTAGCTTGATTGGATAAAAGGGACTTACCGAAACATGCTACTACTTTCGGACGACAAGGCGTTGTAAGTGAGGAAGTAGAAGAAGATGAAGATCGTAGCCAGCCTCGATGAGATGAGAGGTCCATGACTCGACTCTGATCTTCAGGAGTCGTGGACATCGCTCCGAGGCCGCCTAGGAGCACAGCATCGTAGGTTGATTGAGGATGGGTGAGATCGGTCGGATGACAGTGTGCATCTGTCACTTCGAGGTTGTCAGCTTCGACATCTTCCGATCACACATCTTGAGCTTTGAGGCCGAGATGTTGACATTCATGTGGAAAGCTTGAATAACATACGATGCGAGAGGACATGTTCAGGGGGAAGAGGTAGGCTCTCCCAATCAGGTGGCTCCTGTCCTTCTTCGAACTCTGGTCTCCTTCGTGTGAACCGCTCACCGCCGCACATGCTGCAAGTGCTGCGCAGCGATCGTCTTGCTAAGTGGTATAGCGAGCTTATGATGACGGAACACGAAGATCTGAAACAGTTTTTGAACAGCTTCCACCTTTTCAAGAAAGAGGTCTGTGCGCGACTGACTTTTTGTGACGTCAACCCTGACATATTCGCTTCCGACCTCTTTTCTCCCGCCTATTCTTTCTTTTCATCCCCACAACTCGACTTGTCACTTCATCATCAACAGATCTCGATACTATACATATCCCGGATCTCCCATCCTACATCGATCACCACGAAGATGGCTTCACATGTAAGACTTCCCTTCCTGTATGACGCACGGACCCTCACTCAACCCTTTGTAGACTCCCTCGAACCCCGTCAATCCGCGCATCATCCAACTCGAGGAAGAAGTCGCTTCCCTCCAAGCCCAACTTGTGTGAGTTCTCTCTGTATTCACATATTTCGCGCCATCTCGCAATCGGTTCGACTTCACCTGCTGATGGACAATAAGCGGACACGACCCGGACGCCATCGTTCAACGCCATATCGACCTCCTTCATACCTACAACGAGATCAAGGATGGTTCCCAATCGCTGATCGCGAAGGTATGTAGCCTGCGGAAGACCAGGAAGCACTCTCAGCGCTTCGGATCCGGCCCATTTCTCGAAGGCTGACACAATCATCAGTACGCGGTTATGACCAAGACGACCGTCACCGCCGTCCATCAAGAGCTCGGGCTCCCTCTCGGCGAGAAGAACTGATACATGGGTCTGCTCGTATCATGCACAATGCATTCGTTTCTCTTCACATTCGACTTCTTCCCGATGCTAGTCATGCTGAAGCCGAGGAGATGAAGAAGCTCTTCGAGACTGATCACGGATTAGCATATACGTGAAGGTAATCATTTCAGAGTGACTTACTGGATGGATCAATGGCTGCTGGCGGCTTACGTGAGTCGGAAGGGATGGAGGCGTAAGTCTGGTCGAAAGTCGAGACGACGCCCTTTGAGCCTCTGACGGTGGTATTGTGACTGCATATGAGTTTAGCGCGTTCATCATCGCTCTCCCCACGGCGAGGCCGGACGAGGTACGGTAAATTGAAGCTAAGCTCACATGGCAAGGTGGTAAGCCTCGGTCTTCGCCGCCGACTCCCCCATGACAAGCTTCCTCCACGCCTCATGACACTCATGAATGATCTCCACAGCGTACTTTTTCGACTTTGCCTCTCCGCTAAATGCGAAAACATTCTGTCCGAATGTCAGCTTCAATGCACCTATCCACAATCAGACTCACCTCCGGCTTGCCATCCGGGATCTTATAAATCCTAAACCACTCATTCGTCGCCCTGATCAAGCCTGGCAAATGCCTCTCCACATCTTCTATGTCATTCAACCTCGGCGCCAACGGATCATTCACATCCACCACCAAGACCTTCCAATCCGTCTCCCCTTCGTCGAGAAGTGCCATGATACCGAGAACTTTGACCTGCTTGACCTGCCCGACATAGCCGAGAGCTTCCCCAATCTCGCACACGTCGAGAGGGTCATTGTCACCGTTCGCGCCAGTCTCGGCGTGTTTCACTTGCGGGTCTTCCCATGTTTGAGGAAAGGCACCGTAGTTCCAAATGTAGCCTGCAAGGGGAGAGAGCGTTACTTCTGCTTCGTCTGCGTAAGCCTAAGGACTGACCGTGGTGAGGAAAGCAGTTCCGGACGAATCGGAGCTTGCCCTTCTTGATGTCTGTACGCCACATCGTCAGCCAAGAGCATCACCTGAATAAAGCCACTCACCCTGCTTGATAGGGTTGAAAGACTCCTCCTTCGAAATCTCCATCTTCGCATTCGTCCACCTCGGAACCTCAACTACCACTGCTCACGTCAGTGGGGTTCCCTCCAAAACGTGTACGGACTTACTGTTCATGACAGTCTTAGACTCATCGGCGAAAAGGGGGATATCACTGCTCTGTCAATCCGGGGTCTGTATTCCGAGAGGAAGGAGCTGACTGGAAGGGTGAGACGACTTTTCCGTCTTTCTCGATGTAGACTCGGTGCTCTGTTGCACATCAGCTTCCGTAGTCCTGTCGTGGTTCGAGTTGATTCACCAAGAGTGTTTGGAGCCTGGAACAAGTATCAGCTCCCATCTCGTCATCAAGCACAACCACACTCACCCCAATGAGCCGAGTCCAGTATTCTTCTCTAGCCATTGTTGCGAGAGTTCGAGCGGAAGTGAGATGAGAGATTGTACTTGAGATTCGTCGGACTGCAGTGCTGGTCATGCACTGTTTCGAGGAAGCAGTAGTGCCTTCTGTTTCAGATGGTTGAAAGCTGTTCGTCGGGGAGAGGATTCCAGAAAAGCACCCATCTGCCGGCGATATAAAGATGGGTACTCGAGTACCGATATTAGTATTGGTATTGTGGCACATTCCTTTGCGGTGGAGGTCAATGCTTCGGGTAGTCTCCCCTCGCCTTTAGCACTTCAGGCTACCTTCATTCTTCCTTCTCTCTCTATTCTCACAGCCAGTGCGCTGCGAGCTGCGTCCAGAGCTGAAGGTCAGACGGATCGCCCCGAGTCGCGATGGAGCAGCCCATAGCAGGCCCCTCGCAAGGCTCAAGTCGATCAGCCGAGCTTCGGAAGCTCGATTTGATCGATGTCGATAGCTTCGACTGGAAGCTATACGAGGGGAGCTACAAGGGTACATATGATCGCTGCTTTAGTGGAGTACCGTACTGACTTGGTAATGATGCAGGACGAGCACTGATCACCCGCCTACTACACATCCCAAACCTCATCCTCACGCCTTCATCAACCCCTTCCTCAAATGCCCTCGCGTTAGCCCGAGCCGCCCTTCTCCGCCTGATCCCGCACATCCGAACCTCAACATGGGATTACAATCTCTACCTCCGTATCATTTCCCAGATCGACAAAGCCCTCCATCCCGAGAAGCTTGCGGGAGGAGGGGCAGAAGGGGAAGATCAACCGATGGATGGCGTGAAGGGGAGGGAAGAAGCAGGTGTACCGGATATCGATTGGGTTGAGGAAACTAGGGAGAACGAAAGGAGGGAAGCTGCGAGGCTGGATGTCGAATTAAGGGGGTATATGAGTAATCTCATCAAGGAGAGTATACGGGTGAGCCCATATTGTGACAAGAGGGAGGGAAGGAGCTGATGGGGATAGCTCACATACCTTGCGTTTGCGCAATTGGCGTTGAAAGGTGGAAGTGCTCAGAACGCGATGAAGAACCTCTCGGCTGCGAGGGAATATAGTAGTAGTCCTCAGCATCACGTCGAGCTTGGGATCGGCATCCTCGCCGCAAGCCTCATTCGAACTGTACAAACTTCTTTGAGCTGATTGACACCGTTAGACATGCCTACAGTACAACCAGCCCATGTCTCTTCCAGGTCACATCTCGAAGCTCGAAGCAGCCCTAGACCGAGTCCATCCTCCTCCTACAACGGGTACAAACCGGCAGAACGCTAACGAGAATGCCAACCTCACTGCTGGCGATGTGCGTGAGACCAGGGAGAGGGAGGCGAAATCCATTGCTGTGAGGAAGACGGTGGGTGTGCAGATACGGGTCGGGAAGGGGCAGGTGGCGCTCGCTGGGAAGGAATATGAGAAGGCGGGGAGGGAGTTCGGAGAGATATGTGAAGACGGTGGATTAGGGGACTGGGAGGGGCAGGTAAGCCACGTCCACCTTCGGCAGAGCAAGTGCTGACGGCCGTGAAACGATAGGCTATATCGACAGCGGATACAGCACTCGTTACCGCTTTGTGTGTCCTCGCCACGGGATCAAGGGATAGGATCCGCCGAGTCTTGCTCGATAGAACGAGTTTCCGAGCGAGTGTAGACGATTCCCAAGCGTGGTTGCTGGATCTCGTCCGCGCTTTCATGGATGCGAAATATGGAGAGGCCTCGAACATCCTGCACACAGCGGAGGTGAGGACATCGATGCTTTTTATGTCAGGATCTCCTGCTAAGTATAATAGCCGATGCTCCTTCTCAACCCCTTCCTAAGTCTCCACATGCAGGCACTGATTGACCTCATCCAAACCCGGTCCATCGTACAGTATGTCGCTCCCTTCTCGTCTGTCCGGATCGGAATCATGGCGCAAGCGTTCGGACTAGCAGATGAGGAGATGTTAAGGCAGGTTGAGGAGTTGATCGAGGATAAGAGGATATATGGGAAGATTGACTTGATCGATCTGGTACGTCTGCTTCAAGACAAATAGATGTCGTGGCTAAACGAGAATAAGGTCCTGGTCATGAAATCGCCAAATCCGAGGGCTGAGCTGTTTACGAACGCGTTGAAGGTTGGGAAGGAGACTTCGGATTCGACTCGAGCGGCGCTTCTGCGGATGAAGCTGTGGGTTGTGTCGAGAATCCGAACAGATCTTGTGCTGATGCCTCGGTTAGGCACGAAGCGGGCATAGTCGTTGATCCTCGACCGACAGAAGCTCGTGCTCTCGGCCTGGGCCCAACCGACTCGCTCGAGCTTGACGAGGATGTGAATGGCAACGGACCGCTGCGGCCGGATGATGATTTCGCAATAGCGGACTCATAGTCGAAGACGAGGAAAGACGATGTGAGGAGGGCGAGCACTGTGTTGGTCTACCTCAGATTGCAGCATTGATTGATACGATAACCATGCATGTGCATACAACACCCTCATGCTCGGCTCCATACTCCACGTCCAAGTGCTTCACGTAAATTCAACCATCTCATCATTGCGTCTTGATCCCCGCTCCGCTCCCTACAGATTTCCACTTCCCAACTCCACCTCCACTCCCACTCCCAACACCCCTCACCGGTCCACCAACTTCCCTCTCCCAACCCTCATCCTCAAAGAAAGCCTCCAAAGCCCTCTCTGTCCGATTCCCCGCTACTCTCACAACCTTCTTCCCTCCCTCTATCGCCTCACCACCTCCATCAAGCAGATCTTTATTCTCCTCCAATTCGCTTAGACCCAAGTAAGCAGCCCCAACACCCGGATCAACAGTCTTCGTCAAGAGTTGAAACCTCTTCATCTGCCTCTCTTTCTCCCTCCGAGCTACTTCCTCTGGATCGAGGCCTGGGTCGAGTTGATTCGTTGTGAAGAGGATATTGAAAGGTAACGAAGATTTCGGGACTAACCGACGAGATATAAGGATTGTACGACGAGTTCGAAGGAGGTGTGGGTGGGTTGAGAGTGTTGTGTGTGGGAGGTTGTTTAGGGTTAACAGGTCGTGAGGCTAAAGTAAGGGATAAAATATCAGCTGGACGTCGAGATGCCTCAAGTGGGTAAAGGAAAGGGAAAGTTAAGTAACCGAGGAAGGGAAGAGTAGGACTCACGTCCGCGGCGTAACGACGAGCTATGAAGAGGAGTGTATCGGATCTCGAGACGCGATGTTTGATCTCGACCATTTCAAACTCCTCTCCTTGCTCGGCGATATGATCTCCATGCTGGTCCTGCTCGGAAGGTAATGGGGTTTGAGACTCTAGCTTGGTTAGATCGGATGGAGAGATCTCGTCGTAGCATGGAGGCTGATCCCCATCTTCGTCATCGTCATCACCTATCTCGAACTGTGCTCGTTCCCTCTCTTTTCGCTGCCTAAAGCGCAGAATCAGCACAGGATCGCAATGCTATGAGTGTGGGCAGACGTACTGATTGATCTCCTGCCGTCCTCTTCGCACTTCAGCAGATCCAGACTCAGTCCGGACATCACCACATCGAAGACAAGGGACATACTCCCTCAACCTAGGATTCCGGGTGAGGCAGGATTGACAGATTGGAGTGGAACAACACGGTGTCAGGTAAGTCTGGATGGAGGAAGAAGGGATCTCGGAGGAGCAAGTCAGACAAAAGGGTGATGACATGATGAGGGCGTGAACTGGATGCCTCGAGAGCTGATTTGGGAGATGATCGAGAAGGTTGCTGGGGCGTTGCTGAGGAATGAGAGGTTTATGATTGACCTCAGGAGAATGGGTAATCGACGATTTTTGATCGAGTTTTGGTGGCGATAAAGCGGTGTGGCGGTAGTGGCAGAATAGGTGGCGACAGCTTGTTCGAGGGGAGGGGGAGGCTCAACTTAGGCCAGGAACAAAGAAGGCCTTGAATATAGAGTCTGTGTTACAGTGACGATCGAAAGCAAGGCTGCTTTTATGTCAAAGAAGCCTCATCGGTCAACAGACAGGCGGATCTGTATAACTTACTTGTGAGGATAGACCATAGACCGCCTTTGTCCCCCACCTAAATCCTTCTGCAACGTGTTTCTGCAACGAGGATCAAGTGAAATATTGGATCAATGACATGAAGGCATATTGAGTGTTGATTTTCATCCATCTCCCGATACGAGCCATATATTACATTGCCTCTTTCGCTCACCAACAAGTGCATCGCTCCCGAAATCGAGATGTCAGGAAAAGGAAAGAGCATGCAATAGATCACCCCGAAGTTCTGCTCACTAACGTCTCCCGATCAGATCGATTGGGTCGAGAATCCCCACCACCCGCGCAGAATCCTTATTCCAGCTACCCTCCCCCTCTCCCTCCCCCTGTCAACTCACGGCTGGTGGGAGCATCCAATTTATCCAGAATCTCAACCCAAGCCTCCCACATCTCCTCAATGCCGTCATATGCACACATTCCTCCTCAACATGCTCCGGAAGAGTCAGAGTATGTAAGGACCTCATCGCATGGTATTCCGATCCCAACCATCCTTCCCGCTTCCACCATCACTACGCCCATCCGCCTGCTTCTCTACCTCCAGCGAGTACACTTATTGCAGTGGTAGATGACACTGAATACATCGACCGTCAGACTGGTTTCTCCGAAGCCAAGCAGAAGAAGCGGCTTGACTGGGGCCGCGCTGCACAGTCACCGGAAGCAGGACCATCAGGCTACGGTCGAACCGACCCTCCCTCGCCTGAGCTATCTGGATCAGAGTTTCCGGTCACAATTTCACCTCAGTGCTTGCGAATTTCGGAGGTGGCGACAGGAGGTATCGTTCTTCGCAGTCTCTTGCAGGATCGGGATCGTCCTTGCCAAATGAAGGGCGGTATGATCGATACATGCCTAGTAGTCCTTTCCACACCTGCAGCAACCCGAATCCGGAGGGAGTAATCGAAGCTCACCTGGAGCGGGAGCGAGCTTTAGGATCCGAGTACGAGCGATGGGCTCATGAAGCCGAGGTGCTAGACAGACACAGAGCTGAATATGAGAGGGAGCAGGTGAGGGCGGCACGAAACAGGGAAATGAAGGAGAAAGCCCAGTATTGGAAGAGATGATCAAGCATGCGAAGGCGGGGCGCTCGTTATGGCGACTCTTCTCTCATGCGCTCGTGAGTCACTGACCCGAAGATGATTTCCATAGTTAGCTTGTGTGTTCTTCGATTTCTTTCTGCTAGTTGCCACATGGTTAAAGACACGTCATCCCCGTGATCAGCGCAATTCTCCGGCTACTGAACGACCTCCGGACGCAATTCTACAACTCAACCACCTTGCCCCCAAAGCCGTAACGCTCGACTCATACGGCTTCCTCAAGCTTTTCCTCATCCGTCATGCAGAAGATGACTCGCCCACACGACGCACACACCACTCACACCCGTCGTCCAAGCGATCCCACTCCTCCAACCTCACCCAATCGAACCCAGACCCAGATCCAAACCCGTCCCGAATCCCTAACCTCACCACCACCACTCGACCCATTCAAACTGAATCTAACACCCGCTTCAATCCCTGAACCACACGCAATCCAGATCCCCAACCCTACCTCCCCAACCCTCCGTTCAGCTCAACACGAATCATCATATTTCGAAAACGAAACCGATACTCCATTCGAAATTCCTTCTCACCCGACAGTAGCTGAGACAGGTGATCTCGGTCGGAGGTCATCACAGACTGGACCTGGACCTATGAGTGGGCAGTTGAAGAGGGTTGAAGGTGGTGAAAGGAAAGATGGGAAAGGGATCATCAAGTTGGGTAGTTTCGGTGGGGAAGGTCTGATGGCCAAACCTCCGACGGGGAGTTTTGGGAGTCCAAAAGAAGGGGAGAGTAGGGATGGGAGTGCTATCGCGGATTAGGGGGCGAGTTTTAACGAGATAGCAAGGGTGAGTTAGAGCGCTTGATGGGATTTCGAGAGGCTGATCGAGGTTATTGCACAGTCGAAGTCGCTGGATACGCTGAAGGACTTGAATATACTGTAAAATTCACGAAATAGGCGAGTTTGTATAAGAGGAAGTTGACGAAGAATGGTATCATACTTGACCCATATCATCATCCCCCCCTCACGATCGGTCAGACATCATAAATCGGAACTGATCATGCAGGGTAGATTATGTCCACTCACCCAGACATCCATCCTTCTTGCCTCCTACCCCTTCACCGTCCTTCGTGAATCAGCAGGACACTCGCCTTTGTCGCGTCCTGGCCATTGGTCCATCATGATGCCTTACTCCGACACCGGAATTGACCGCCCAGTGATTACCTACCAAAGCCAACCGACAATCGATGATCACGATGCTCAATCCACAATCCCCGGGTAGACCGGGAATACGAATGGGGGCTTGTCCTAGCTGTCTGAGCATGTATTACCTAAGAATCCACCCACTGTCAGGTCATAGCTCACTGTCAGGTCGTAGCTTTACGACAGGAGGCATAATATACAAACAGATGCATGACGACGGATCATTGCGGATTCATAGTGTCAGCCATCTACCTCCATCCTGTTCGCTTCACCGTCAACACCATTCTCAATCACTGTACTCGTAACTCCTTCTCTCCCCTCTCTCTTCAGCCGGACAAGCTCGCTAGCCAGCCATGGTCTCTTCTCCAGTGCTCGTGCGAAGTTGCGTCCGAAGATCTCGGTGATTTCGTCTGAAGAAGGTGTAGAAGGCAAAGAGTCGGTCTCGGCGGGTTTAGGCCGGATGATCATGTTGAGGGCTGTCTGCGCGGAGTCAGCGACATCCCTGAAAGGAAGCTTGAATCGATCGGGCTGGGAGCAGTAGACGGAAAATCAGAAATGAAAGCGTCATTGCGAGATCCCGATGTATGAGATGTGCATTGTGGACTGGCACACTCACCATGCACGCCTTCATCAGCCCAGTCCTCCCCCGTCTCCCTTCAAAAGGATAGAGCCTCCCAGCCAAATCATCGATCCTGACCAATTCATCCCCTCCATTCCCCCAGAGTCCCGAAAGTACTGCTGGAGCACCTAACGCAGCAAGTCCGAGAATGGCACCTTCGTATCGCCCTGCTGGAGGATTTGAGGCGCCTAAGGGTGATGGGAAGGGGGATGAGTTGAGCGTGCGTGTGAGGGTTGAGACTAAACCTAGATATGCTCGTTAGAAACGAAGCAAGGGAGAAACGCTGAATAGGACTGACGAGGAAGGAGACCTGAATACTTCGGTCCGTAGACTGCTGCGATCTTGCCGAGAACTTCTGAGGCTCGTACCCGAAGATCGTAGGGTATAGGTTGCGGCGCATTACTCAAGGAGGAGGAAGGAGGATGGGGTCCAAGTGGGACAGTCAGCAAGACCGACATGACCGGTGCTAGTAGCTGATGAAGCTGACCGCAATGTCAGCCACTCGCGGCTCATGAGTGGGAAAAACACTCGCATAAGGCTCAAGGAAGATCACCTCATTATCCAAAACCGCCTCAACACCATCAACCAAATCACCAATAATCCCAGTCGGACCCATCAGACACTTGCCGATACTCTCCGCCAACCACTTGACGAGGTAGACCAGTATCCCGGCAACAGCCGAGTCCGATCGGAGAGAAGCGAGGGCTGCAAGACGATGTCGTTCGGAGTCTTCTGAGGGGTTCGAGGGGATAAGGGAGGATGTCAGGCGGGAGAAGTACAATTGGAGTTCTTGGGGAAGAGTTGATTTGGCGGAGGGGCGGAGGGCGGAGGAACCTGTTGTTGGTGCTGGTGTACGAGATGCTGGAGCTTTCTTTCAGCTCGTATCGCTGACATGGCTGAACAAAGACGTACGACCAGCTCTTGACCCTGGAGCTGGGTTCTCGGATATGGCAGGTTGAACACCCTCGACAGCCAACCAGTGTGCTTTCCATTTCACTCCCGCTGAATTGGCTAAGCCACGCGGCAATGGTTGCTTGAGATAGCTCGCGAAGTCTATCTCGTCATCGACGACGTGGTAGAGTTGCTGATGAGTTCCGGATGAGGTGGGTATTGGGACGGCTGAGAAAGGGGGTTGTGGTAATGGACGAGGGGGAACGAGTATCGGCTGTAAGGCATAGCCCAAATCAGCTTGAGGTATACGTAGGAGAAGGTCAAGACCGACCTCGAGGTTGAGAGCCTCCATAGCATATTCAACATCCTCAGGAAGGAGGGTCCCCCGTTTGGCGTGAACCATAAACTTCTTGGCTTCCTGGAGGATGAGGTGAAGACGATACTCGACATCGCCAGCGAGAGTGTCAGCTGAGCCTACAGCGAGAGGATCGATGGGAAGCGAGGAGGCAACTTCCTAGAAAACTTTCAGCGTGCTCCTGGCCGAATTCGATAGCTACGTCGCCCAAGCTAAGGTTTGGGAAGGGAGACGTACCGAGACGCTGTCTGATGGGTATATACCCATCACCTGTGGGGAGGGCATCGCCATTGGATTACCTCAGACAAGTACAGGGGACCGTCTCGAGGCCTTGTCCTTGGTTAATGAGGGCTACCGGCTCATGAGTAACGATTGTAATGATGATAGCTCCATCTCAGAAGATGGAAAGCAAAACTTCATCCGGTCAAATTCGGGTCGTCGTTCGACCTGGAAGTCGATTCTACGGCGTCTATCACAACATAGCCCGCCAAGACTCTTGACTCGGGCTATTCGGCCAGCTTAACAGCTACAGGAGAGAGAGAACTAGAGACATCATGGTCCCTTGGAACGCTGCCCGAGCAAAAGTGCATCGCCCCATCCCACCTCCAAACCCTTCTCACCTTCCCCTCACCTGGCTGAAATCCATCTCCTACACACTTGATGACAAGCTGTTCATATCCTGCGCACATCACGACGAGCTGACAGTACCAGGTCCAGATCCGCCTCTCGATCCAACGCCTCCGAACACTCCAAGAGAAAAAGTTAGCCTTAGCCAAGAAATCTCGAAGAGAGATTGCGGATTTAGTAGCTAAAGGACGGACCGAGACTGCCCGATTGAGGGTTGAGGGTTTGATCCAAGATGATATCTACGTGGAGTTGCTTGAGCTCCTAGAGGTGTGCTTCACCTTCCTTCTCATCGTTAGGGGCTGTACTGGGGAGAAAGCTGATGGAGGCGGGTTGTAGCTGTACTCTGAGAAGTTGCAGGCGAGGTTCAATCTCCTAGACGCTTCTACGTATGTCTACAGACTCAAGGAGGAAGTATGATACTGACAGGATGAGGATAGGGGACCTGAGCCAGAACCGAGTATATCAGACGCGGTGTGCTCGATCGTTTACGCTGCTCCGAGGACTGAATTGAAGGAGTTACAAGTCTTACGGGAAATACTAATGCACAAGGTCGGTCACTGCTTCTCTAGCTGGAAGTCAAAGCTTAGAACTTGACGTCGAGCAGTACGGCCGGACATTCGCTCTCGCGCTGCAACAATCTGAACCTGCACCTGAAAGCGTTCCTCAAAGAGTCATGTCGAAGCTAGCTCTGTATACTCCGGGAAGGGAATTGGTCGATGCGTATTTGTACGAGATTGCGAGGGGATATGGGATGAATTGGGTACCCGATCCTGGACCGGACGTTGGCAAGAAAGGGAAGGAAGGACCCAGTGGGGTGGAGGACAACAACGATCGGAAAGCAGACGAAGGCGATCATGGAGATTCTTTATCAGGACCAGGTGAGGGACAGCAGAAGGAGGCTGTCGCCGTACTGGGACCCGTTAAGGATACTGGACCGGTGATGCCTACCGCTCCGACATATCCAACTGGACAGGAGAAGGATGCTTGGTCAGGTGGAGAAGCAGGAACCGGAGGGAAATCAGGTTCGACGGGAGCCGGTGCAGGTGCCTCAGGCGCGGGAGGAACAGCAGGTGGAGTGAGGAAGCTGAGCGAGGAAGAGGAATTAGCACAAAGGTTTGAGAGATTAAAGAACCTCAGATGACGCTGTCCTCGATTACGTGCATTGCTGGTTATCTGGGTCTACCTCCTTCCCATCCTCCCAGACCACTATTCGCTCCCCCTTGTCCACCCTTTCCGCCTTCTTCCAGAACGATTTAAGGACGATACCATGCTCATCACCAGGTGTAAGAACGACGCCGTTTGTGCTGGTGTAAACTGGTATACCCGCTTGTTGAAGCTTGCCAAGATCAAGGTAGATGTACAATGTCGATGAGGACCGAGGTGTGATTCGATGATCTGATAGAGCTGGAGCGAGATGGATATGCTGTCTGACCATTCGGGATAAGCCTGTTTCCTCTACCGTAGCATCAGTTTGTAGTATTACTGATCGGAACTCCGACATACTCAGGGTCTCCCACAACTCCCATCGAGTACCATGTACCATCAACCCCACTCTTTCCCTCCCATCCTCATCGTCCATTACAGAAGTCAGATGTGCCGTAGATTCAAGCTTCAAGGAATGTCCTTGTGTCGCACGGATGAAGTACTCTGACGTCGTAGTTCCGCTCATCTCCGGGCTATCCCCAGAAGGCGGAGATATCGTCACCAATGGTAGCTCGGTCGACATAGCGGGCTCATCGGTGATAACAGCTTTGGCGAGCTCGTTCCGCACGTCGTCCAAAAACGCTGCATCCGGTTCTTCACCAACGGTGGGGTTCGAATCCCCTTCCTTCAGTTTTAATTTCGCCTTCGCCTTCCCCTGACCCTTGCCCTTGACTTTGGGCTTGGGTGGACTGGGATCGTACCCGTAAAACACTTCGAATCTCTGTTTCGCGTTCTCCTCGACAAGACGTAGTACCGTTTCGAGATCGATATTTCTTAGCTTGGGTCGGGCTAGCTGACTGACGTGAGCTTCAGCTAGGTAAGATTTGACAGGTTGAAGGAGAGCGACTCACCACGTCGTGAAGCTTGACGAAACCGTCTGAGCGGATCGCTAACCCTTCTTTTTCAGCTCCATGCCGCAGGATGTATGCTAGAGTCTTGGATGTCTGGACATCAGGCGGATCACTCGGACGAGGCATCACACTCGAGGAGACTGCTTCAGGGCACTATGCAGTACCTTCAAGATGTCGAATGATGAGTATTTTGACATCCCGAATTGTTTTTTTTTCACACGCTAAAACTCGATCTGTTTCAAATTGCGGAAGACATCACGTGATCAGCCTTTACTGTATTGATTTTGCTGTGAAGGGATTGCTTTCTCAACCCTATCTCCTTCCTAAGACAGCCTGTCAGACTTCCTTCACCATGTCACGACTACCAGGACGAGGAAACCCCTCGCTCATAGTATTCGCTCAAGCTCCACCCCCTCCATTTACCTCTCCTGCTGCCGCTCCAGCTTCAAGACAGCTCATCCATCTCTCCAACACAACCTCAACCTTAGCTCATGGCACACCTACGAAGACACTCCCTGCAATCGCTGTTCCCATGACCCAGAGTTCCTCACAGACCGTTAGCGATGCGTCGAGTCGGACGCCCACTTTGCCCGATACGAACCCGGGTTCGCGGGCACAGAGTTCGACACCTATTACCCCAGTTGAAAAGATGAAATTCAAGCCGAAACAGCCGATTCGGAGGGTGAGGCAGTAAGTCATGCCCCTCCAGCAGGTAGATACACGCTTGTACGAGGGAAATGGAGCTGACTTGCTGTCTTTTGTCTATTGTAGGGAGACGGACGTCAAGCCGGTATGTGCTGCTTGTGGATCTAGTTGCATATCTAATCTATACCCTGTATGTAGGATGTCGCCCCTCCCACCGCCGGTCCAAGCCGTGCGGCAGCTCGAGGTCGAGGTCCAGGAACAGATTCACGAGGTCGAGGTGCTCCAATACCTAGCACCAGCATACCCGTCGGCCCCTTCGGGGGTCCCAGAGCAACTTCCGCCTGTATATCTCCCCTGATCCCCTCGTATACTCGCTAATGACTGTCAGCTACTTCCATCCGTCGCTCTGCCCCTACACCCGTGCCCCGAGGCTTCGACTCCGCCTCAGCCGAGGTTTACTCCGATCACTCCGACCAAGAATCCGGCAACATCATCGATATCGACGCCGTCTCCGGTCTAGGCGAATCAGCTCCGACGAGCTTGTTCCGAGATCGAAACGTCAGGGAAGGAAAAGCCAAAATCAAAGGAAAAGGGAAGGAGAAGATGGACGTCAATATGGCTGTACCTGTGGCAGCTGTGAAGGCGGAGCCCATGTCGCCTGAGAAGCCAGGAGCGAGGTCACTTGACCCGGATATAGGTGTGCTTTCGCCGGTTGGGAAGCAGGATGATAGTATGATGTCTGGGGATGAGGAGCAGGATCGAGATGTAAGAGGACGAAGATTGAGAGAGTATGCGAGGAGTGGAGGTGAGAAAGGGGTCAATGAGGCGCAGAAGGTGGATCTGAGCGAGTCGGATTCGGAAGAAGAGGAAGAATCGATGGAGGGCGACTTTGTCGAGACTCCGGGCTTCGTACGTTACATTCGCAAGTAGTCAGCTGAATGAACTTCTAGGACGATCCCCAGGACAAGCTGTTCGTCTTCCAGTTCCCAAACCTCTTCCCGCAATTTAACCCAGCTGGACCGGTCGACGTGACCGCTGAAGATGTCAAACCCGATATCAAGCCTACCGCTGCTCAGCTCAAGGCAAAGAAGAAGAATGGACCTCCTCCTGAGGGGCGGGTCGGAACTATGGTTGTCATGAAGAGTGGAAAGGTCAAGCTCGTCCTTGGGAGTGATATCGTTATGAACGTCAGTCCATTCTACATTCCCCGCATAGTATCTCATGGATTGTGCGATTCAGGTAACACCCGGCGTTCCAGCGACATTCCTGCAACAACTCGTTCACCTCGACCCAACCAGCAAAAAAGCGACTGTCCTAGGCGAGATCCTCAAGCAATACGTCGTCACGCCCGATATCGATCGACTACTGCGGGAGCTCTACCTCAATGGAGGGGCTACACCAGGGGATAAGGAGGCTGAGGCGAGGAAGATTCTTAGCGCTGTTAAGGTCGAGAAGGGATCGGTGAAACTGGAGGTGGACTGAAGGCTTGGGCTTTATGCCTTTGTTCCCACGAACACGTCGAGGAAGTTGTCGACCTGATTGATGATATCAAGCTTGAAGACACGACTCAAATAGCTGAGCTCATCCTTTCACCTTCTCGTGGACGTGTTTGACATACTACATATCCTTTGACTGGTGATTCAAATGCGCTGCCAGCTGAAGTATACCTCAAGCTGATCTACTATGCTCGCTTGTACTGACTGGATATCATCTGCTGGGTAGGACGAATCCGACGCTGAAGTTAGCGTTCAGTCGAAATCACGATGTCAAGTCCGAAAGCTATCGTGGATGATCCAGCCGCTATCGACCCAATCGCGCTGAAGCCCGACTCCGCCTCCCGACCCAGCCTCATCCCCTCCCTGAACCTACCCAAACCTCTCCTTGTCCCGCTCAATCTCCAAGCCCAATCAATCGCGGGACCATCCAAGATCCCCCATCTACCCTCAGTCGTGCACAAAGCCGATGAATATCGTTCCTTCGATTCCACACTTCGAGCACCGGCTGGATCATCAGAATCGACGATCAGACCTATCCATTCCTGCTCGACTACGATCCGACCGATTTCAGAGAGCGCTCCGACAATGAAACCAAGCTCTTATGCGCGTCACGTCAATGAGTATGATCACATCATCGCTAATCTGCGCTTGAGCAATGGTGGGAGTATCGAGACTGTCGTTCCGCCTTTACTTGGAGGAGCGATCGATGAAGTTGGGGTTGAATGGTGTATCCTCTGTGGGAAGGAAGGGGATCGAGCCGAGATGGAGCTGAGAGAAATCGAGCTAACATCGCTCTCCAAAGACCTTAGCAGACCTGGAGAGCCGGCAATACAGCGAGATATCACGGGATGTCAAGGTCGTCTGGATGATGAGGGGAAAGTAGCTGAGTCACACGAGGCGAGGGGAAGTGCCGTTAAGGAGAGAGAAGGTGAGAAAGGGATCTGGTGGGTATGTAAGGGAGGGTGTGTAGGTTAACTACGTTCGAGATATACCTCCACTTAGTCCAGAACATGCAATGCATTCGGTATCATAACGCAGCACGGACGTAAGAGGTATTGCACCTCATAGGTTTCGGGTTTCTTGTGCGCCCGACTTTTCTTTACACGTCTTCCTGCTTTCCTTCCAGAAGGAAGGAACCAGAGACTGAAATGCTGCCTGAATAACCGATCACATCACTCTGACTTGAGGGTCAAGTGACCGTCGAGAAGTGGTACTGGTCCGCCCCATCTTCCACTTTCAATAATACCATCCTCTTGAAACGCGCTCTGATTCGAGCGGAATGAAGCGCACTCGAACCGGCAGACTCCATGAAAAGTCTCAAGACTGTCGATAAGCTCCAGAACGAGGTCGCGTCTATCGAGTTCATCCGTCGCTATACTACCATCCCCCTTCCTAAAGTAATCTGTGCTTTCTCCGACCGGGACTCGTACTACGTTCAGCAGGAGAAAGTCCAGGGGGCAACGTTGGCGACCAACATTCCTCCTGAACATATGCAATCGTGACCACCCAGATCGAGGGTTTCATCATTTGGATGCAGAAGAGTCGCTTCTGTCTTCCCGTCCGCTTCACCAGGAAAGACCCTCGACCCTCCGCAGCTCTCCGCTTCAAACGGTTGAACGAACGATCATCGACTGACTTCGCCTTCTGTCACGGTGACCTCAACGCCAATAACGTCCTCGTCGACCCCGTCACATACGAGATCCAATGTATCCTCGACTGGGAGCATGCTAGGTTCTATCCGCCGGAATCTGAGGGACGATGGTGGACACGAGCTGGTCCGAGCTATCCGATTTGGGGACGAAGATGAAAAGACGAGAGCTGAGCTGGCGACACTTGTCTAGCTTGCAACACCTGAATCCGTTACCGAAGCCAGTAGGCTGACAAGTGTACCGAGACAAGCTTTGAAGAGGAGGGCGAAAGGGAAGAGCAGACGAATGATACCCCAATGACCGTGAGCTCGTAGATTGCGTGCATCAGCTTACGTACCACCAGATACTACCTTGCTGAAGACCTCGCTCATCCCTGGCGAGAGCTCGCTCTCACGATCCTCCACGCTCATCGGTGCAGACACACCAGTCCCGTCATCGGTGAGCGTTCGCCATCTCTCGGTCACTAAGATATATTCTCAGATATCGGCGGCTCCGCGGTTGGAATCGACGAAAGGAAGGCATCTCTCCCGGCCACTGCGGTCGACTACTTTGCCCTTGGCGAGCTTGAGGCAAAAGCGCGGAGGCAGCAAGCGTTCACTCAGGTCAGCCTTTTCCAGACTGGTCAGCCATATGCTTAGTGACTCAGCTAAACGACGCGATCTGGACTATCATCAATATAGCGTACGAAGACTTCCCCGGTATGCGTGACAGCATGATTCGTCTGGCCGGATCGGCAGGAGCATCTGCAAATGATGCCAGGGACGGGGGGGATTTTTCGCCAATAACACATGACGCGGACGAGGAGACCACACATCGAAGTCCGCACCAGAGAAGGATAGTCAGATCCAGTCCAATTCTCAACAATCTGTCACTTTCGCCCACTCAGTCATCCCTTCCACATCTCCACCACCATCTCCTCGAGATATACAGCAGCTACGTCATCGCATAGTGCCGGTGAATCATCGATCAAAGGCGACTTAGGCTCCCAGCCGAGAATAGCAGAGACAGGACCTATTGCTTCGTCATCCTTCGGTGGACCTGGTCCGATATCCGGACAGCTTGCAAGAAGGGAAGGATCACAAAGCTAGACAGATTCGATGGGGAAGGGCTCGAAGCCAAGCCTCCAAAGCGAAGCGCGTCGATCATTGGAGAATTGAAGGCGATTTCCCGACGATATCTCCCCGCATTCGAGTACCATTTGTCATGAAATTCCACGTCCGACTCGTGTTCTCGCTCTCAACTTCCCGACTCACAACGCACTGCCATGGATAGCATGCTGTCAGTAGAACCCCTGTACCGGCGGGTACCCAGCACTGTCTATACCATCTTTTCTGCTCCCGATCATCTCGAACAAACAGCACGATCAGCCTTACAGAACTGACTCACGAAGTCATGACCCATGCATATGCTGTATCTGTATCTCACACTCATTCTCTCCCTCTCATTTCGGTTTGTATTGTACCGGTGAATCCAATCCCACCCTCCTGGCCGTCGCTCGTATCCGTTCCTCCTCGGTCATATCGTGCAACGGGTTATACCGTCTCAACAGCTCCTACCACCTAGATCAGCTCTCTGGTCCCCAACGTCGAGCGCGATATGAGATGCGCAAGACATACCGTATGTAATCTAGAAGCCCGTAAGAAATCTCGAGTCTCGGTCAAAGTCCGATGTAATCTCGCTTCGTCTGGTGTGGAAGCTGTGATCTCGCGAAGGTGGGCGAGGAAAGCTGTATTCCGAGGTGTCCGGATTTGCTTCGACTGAAAATCCCTCAGTATCAGCTTGAACACCGGGAGGGTGTTGACAAATTCTCAGATTGGGATGGGAGACATACGCTCAATCGGAGTTCACGGAGGAGGGATCGGTAAAGATGGGTCGTTGAGGTCGAGGTGATCATGTCTCGCAAATTTCAACTAATCGAATGATTAGGATTTCGATCGCGACGCCGCAGTGCAAGTGTGCGCAGAGGACAATTGTTTGAGGAGGGGATTAGACGAACCGAGAGCATGTAGGCTATCACCAGAGTATGTAGGCTATCAAGAGAGTTCGAGATCCACCTCCACCTTCAACAAAAAGGTGTCGAGGAAGAGATAGCGAAGCACGCGACAATCAATTCAACCACCTCTACCCCCTTTCTTGATGAACTTTTGACGCTCCTTCCCAACGTCTTGGACCCGAGATTCTGAGCTCGAGATGGGTCATCCCAATGGCGAGGTCCCCATGTCCGTTTCCTTCTGCCTTCCCTTAGCAATCTCCGAACTCCCTTAACATACCGGTGCTGTTTCGTTCTCAGCTGACCCGCTGGAAACAGGATCCGGCTGAGCTACAACGACGTCCACCGAGCTATCCAAAATACAGCCCTAAAGATCAAAGACGAGTTCGGTGAGTCTCTCTCCCACACCTATCTTCCCTCTGATCTCCCTCATTACTTACCCCTTCTCCTTCCTCCTCCTTCGAGCTCTACCTATTTCCCTGAATAAAGAAGAGACGCTGAGAGGGATTTTCCAGCTCCTACTCTATTCATAGCCATAGGAGGAGGTGGATTCATCCCCGCCCGTATCCTCCGAACGTTCTGCAAGACCCACGCGGATGGGACGACGAGGAACATCCCTATCCAAGCTGTAGGATTAGTCCTTTACGAATCCATGGGAGGGGTGAGTCTCTCTCTCTAATGCACCTAATCACTACGCATCACTGCTTTCCCTTTCATCCTGTATCTGCTTATGATTGTCCTCGTTGCATGAGATATACGTTGACTTTTGTGGTAGATTGCGGAACAGGTTGGGACGGAGGTTATCAGGACTCAATGGTTGGATTTCAGTACAGTGAGTCCTCTCATCGTAATCTGTCCGCCAGCTTCAAATTCGAAAACGAAAAGATTGGAGTAGACGGCTGACTTGAGAGGTGATTATAGTTAGGACGAAACTTCAATCATGGTGGATTGCTCGGACGAAGGATATTAGTCGTCGATGAGGTGGATGATACAAGAACGACATTATCGTCAGTCCTCCTACCATCGCCATACTACCTATGATAGTCCTCAATATTGCATTTCTTTTTCGCTGACGGATGGGGTTCCAGTTATACGATCCGGGAGCTTCAATCAGATATTGAGAAACAATTGGCCGATGTAGAGAACGTCGCTGAGCGTGAAAGGTTACGGAGCGAGACGAAGCTTGGCATCTTTGTCGTCCATAACAAGTAGGTCCCATCTTCCCTCCTACCGTCTCCCGTCCTCCACATTCGTCAAGCTGTGCTGACCTCGCCTTCCCAGACTGAAAAAGAAAGCCGGCATTCTCCCTTCCTACGTCCAATACTTTTCCGGAATCGACACACCCGACGTCTGGCTCGCTTACCCCTGGGAATGTGATGGCGATATCGAGGAGCATGACCGGATGCGAAAAGAGAACCTACCAAACTATAAAAACGGAAACTAGATGCGGTTGTTACGACGAAAGTAATTTCAATTGACGACCATGCATGTCATCTCCTCTTGCGCGCAGATCTGTGTCGGTCTTCACTAGACGACCCGCTCCGTCTCCGTCTGCAGAACGAATCAATCAGTTCTATCGCACGTCATTGAGATAAGAGTGAATGCTGAGCGAATCTCCCGCTCACCTCGACGACCTCCTCTCCTCATCAGACTCACTCTCCCATCCACCTGGACCAAGACTAGCACTAATACTCCCATCATCCCTCTTCCTCTTCTCCTTCCTCCCCTCATCCTCCTTCCTCGTACTCTTCTTCGTACTCTTTTCCCTCTCCTTCTCCTTCCCATCCTCATCACTATACTCATATTCATACTCTCTATCTCTTTCCCTCTCCTTCTCTCTTTCCCTCTCCTTTTCTCTTTCCTTGTCATTTACCCTCTCCTTTTCTCTCTTCTTCCCATCGCCATTGTTATCCCGTTTCGAAACCGAAACCTTCCTCTCCGATTTGACAGGACTCCCACTCTCAGTCCCACTCCGACTCGTACTACCCGCATCACCACCACCACCATAATCCAATCCACCCGAAGCCGAAGAATTAGGTTCGACCCGATCTTTATCCTTGAATCGACCTGCTTTAGGACCTTTAGGGATATTCGCGGGGAGACCGACATTGGCTCCTGCTCGAGGTCCGACGGGGACGGCTGAGGCTTTTAATCGTTATTCGTAAGTTATAATGACCTACCTGTTCCTCGACCTCGCATGGCGACTCCACGACTGGCCACCATACCTCGAGGCATCCCTCGTCCTCGGAAAGCGCCTACTTGCATCGCTATTTGGGGTTCTGGGACGCTTCCTTCGGCAGGCTACCTCGACATGAGCTACCTTGCAAAATCTAAGCTTGATACCTAGACTGACCGACTCTACACCATCCTCCTGCTTGACCGTCTCTTCCCCTGCTTCCGGAGTGACAGCAGGCTGAGCAGGAGCAGGCGCCACCGACGGTCTGGTTACTAGGTTCTTCGATCAGCCTTACAAAACCACAATCCCTATACGCTGCTAACCTTGAGCAGGCCTCTGCATCATTCCCCCTTGCTGTACACCCTGCCCCGCACCCATCCCCATTCCCTGCATCCCACCCATCTGAGCCATCTGCGCCATCTGTCCCATCCCTGACATCCCACCAAAAGGCATCATCCCATCCATCCCTTGCATCTGCATCATCTGCTGCAGCGCTTGCATCTGCTGTGGGTTCATCTGCATGTTGGCATTGCCCATGTTCACGTTCATCCCCATCCCATTCATATTTCCCATGTTCAGATGAAGGAGGTTCGCTACGTCGGGTGCCATCGCTCCCATCGGTAGATTCGTCTGATGAACGCGATCAGTATCGTCTCGAACCGTTCATCCCGTGTTCCAACTTACCAAAGCATTCCTCCCCACCTCCATATCCTGTCTATACCTCAAGAACTTCGGGTAAGTCACCTCATCGAACCCGAAATTGAACCAATCGGCAATATCGCTCCCAGGTCTTCTCCAAGGTTGTCCAGAACCCTCAAACTGGACCAAGTCGATCTCGTATACCGATTGTCCGGTTGATGGTATGATTCCGCTCGGATTGGTTGGATCTATTTTAAGATGACTGGATGGTGCTGTAACTGGGGGGAGGGAGGAAGGGGGAAGAGCTAGGGAAGGGGTTGTGGAGCCATCGCCGGAAGGTGGGATGGGTGGGTTGGAAAGGGGATTAGGTGTGGTGGCAGAAGAGGAAGGTCTAGGGGCGGGATTGTATTCTGTTGTCTGGTTTGGTATCGCTGCTGGAGCGGAGACTACGCCTTCCCTCAGCTTCTCGAATAACAAGGTTGATCTGCTATCGAAACAACCACCCACTTCTAGGTGTTGAAACGGGTTGCGTGGCCGAAGGTGTCCCAGGAGCAAGAGCAGCTCCAGTAGCAGTATGCGCCCACTTCCCAATCCCAATCACGTTATTCGTTTGAGTCTGCGGTTTCCTGTATGTCCTTCAGCTCCTGATCACCCATTGTTTTCAGAAGATTACCGTAGATCCAACCTTGAAGCTTGACCGGAGAAGACAAGCTTCACATCGTCCTCGTCGTCGTCGTCATCATCATCACTCTCTTCATCTTTTGGATCTTCCTCTTCGACACCGCCGTCTTCTGGGTTTTCCGCTGCTACGGCTAGAGTCGGGTCGATACCGTATGCAGCGAGGGACCTGGCGGTCACGAGTTTAGCTTGTTCATTTTTCAGCGGTGACAGATGACATACGCGGCCATGGACGCGCTTAGACCATTTGCGACACTTATGGAAGCGGAGGTGGATGCGGCAGTAGCTGTAGACAGTCAGCAAAGCCAATTAAAGGGAAAAGAAGGACGGACTCGCGGTGGTAGCTGGGAGAGGAGCGGAAGTGGGTGGAGGTGACTGAGCGCCGTAGAGAAAGGCATCATCGTCGTCGACGTCCATGACAGACGATAGCTGAAGCGTAGGCGGGAAGAAGGGTCAAGGTAGATGTAAGTGAATCAGTGTGTCAAAGCTGACACAAGTACAGGCGACAGGATAAAACACCAAGGATTTAATTGGGTGTAATAGATAAATTCCTAACCAGAAGAGCAGGGTAAAAGAGAAGCGAAAAACACTCTCTTGATCAATATACCGATCCATCCGACACCATCCCTTTCTTACAACCTCATGCAAAATATACTTTAGTCTGCGCATCGGGACAGACATGAGCCGGACACCAACGTCCCGGCACAATCGTGTCGTACAGAGTATACTTTGCCGTGTATTCCTTCAGGTTGGTATCGTTGTAGGCGGTCCTGAAGGTACTGCTCCGCTTTTCTCAGGCGATCTCGACTAGTTGGCTCTGATTCGTTTGATTTGGCCGGATGGGGAGGATGGCGGGTGACGGTGAGGTAGATGAGGTGGTTTGACTTACCAAAGTCAAGCGAGGTGATCGGTATCCGGTCGTCCTGTCTCCCTCCAACTTTTCGAATGGGGCTAACAGTACCTCTTGCTTGTATACAACGAGAAGATAAGGAAAAAGAAATGACTTCATGTCGAAAATGGATCCAATCATCCATTCACAGTAGTAGGCAATGGGATCCTTCACTCCCATGCTCAAACAAGCTCTGCAGGCTTAAACCACTTTACGAGAAGTGGCCATCGGCTACGCTGTTGGCCAGTCCCGATTACTCGCTAGTCAGGCTCCCGGGCTCCTAGGTAGACCCGAGCTGAATGCTATGCAAAGAACCCTTCTGAACTTGACTACTCCCCAATAGATCCACCTCCTCCCTGCTAGACCTGCTGTCCCGTCTCCGGTAATGTCCCTCCCTGCCGTATGAGTACCTCTGAGAGTTTGACCAAATCATCAGCGGCCCATCAAACCTGAAACATAGATGCGAATAGTCCGCATCAAGAAGGCACCTGCCAACTCACTGAAGAACTCATAACTCATCCAACTGATCGCCGTACTAGGCGCAACTGTCAAGACCCTCGGCAACATCCCTCTCCGTATCCCTCTCAGTCCATCTCGATCTCGGATTATCCGTAAAGCTTCTGCCATCCCTCGTGCTTGTCGTATTCGAGGATCATTCGAGCTTCCTCTCGTTTGTAATAACGTCTTGACACCCAAAGTCAGCTTAACTTCCTTTTCTTTTTGCTCAGTAGCACTTCCGTAACCCACCTTCGCAACATCCAACGGCGTCGTAACAGCAGCTGCGACCCCACCCGCGACCCCACCGGCCATAACATGCGTTATAGGACTATAGGTCCCATCGGGATTCATCAAAGTCTTCAACGATTCGTAAACCGAGAATTGGACGGCTGTGAAAGGGACGCTCATGGTGAGTGTTGTAGGGTAAGACACGTAGAATGCCGCGAGACCTTCCGTGGCGTAGATTGATCGAGCACAGTTGAATACTGTTCTATGTGGGGAGTGTAGGATTTGCATTCGTTGTTTGATGACTGCGAGCAGCGAGCTTTAGCGAGCTTCTTAAGGAGATTTCTCTCTGAGAAGAGCGTAGGAAGGCCGATGACTCACCGTCAAAAGGGTTCATGAGAGCATCAGAAGAGACAGTAGCCAACCCTCCAGCCAAAGCTACCTCTCATAAGCCCGTCATCTACATCCAAGGGGAAGAAAATCCCACCCGTCCCGGCAACAGCACCCCAACCATCCCCTCTTCCCCCAGAGATCTCCCTGATGAACTCATACATCCCGAAATGAGCGGCATGTGCCGGTCCAGCACCCATGATGACACTAGCCACACCTCGCCATAATGATCTCAACCCTTCTGTCGTGGAAACGGAACGGACATGTTGGGTGATGGTCGTAAGTGGCGCTACGGTTGATGAGGGGAGGAGGGATCCGGGGGATGTAGCGAGTGTGAGTGAAGGGAGGACTTGCATCCGAGTCTAACGCCGAGTCAAATCAAAATCAGCTTTTCAAACCTTGATCCCTCGATCTGCTTGATACGAAAAGAAGGGAGAACCCACTTTGATCGAGTCAATAGGGAAGATGACAGAATGTTCCGATATCCCCGCCTAAGCACCCAAAAAATCAGCTTGCAAGATCCCCACCCTCAAACCCTAGAGGTGTGAGACCCCTCACCATCGCCCCAGCAGCCATATTGACACTCCATCCCGAACCAACCGGTAAACTCTCATAATCATGTCCGTCTTCCTCATCCAGTCCAACGACCGCCGGATCACCAGTCGATTCGAGGTGTGCGGAATGTGGTCGGACATGGAGTTGGGGTTTGAAGTGGGTCGATGTGCTGGCGCTTGCGCTCGAACTCGAACTCGAGCTGGATGTTAACGACAACGAGGAGGATGAGGGGAAGGGACGACTCATCGGTCCAACGTTGGGGACGTCGGGGATGAGGGGATCGTCGCTATCGGTAAAGGATTCCGAGGAATGTTGGATATCGGTTTTGACGGGGGTTCTGATTGAGCCGTCAGCTTAGTCGTTCTCGATATTGCTTCTAATTCCGGCGATAAAGTAGAGTCTCTCTTTGATCCTTCGTTACGGGTTAGATCGTACTGGTCGGTCTTGCGCTGTCTCCTTCTTCGACGGCGCCTATGATCCCCCGAAACACTTCCAAACTTTTCGATCGTCCGCCCGGGAATTCCAGCCAATGAAAAAGGTCACCTTTACTCACCTAACTCTTCAAATAACAAAACCTCGCACGCGATCCTAGGTCGACGGCTTTAATCGTTGCGTGTGAAGTTTGACTTTCTACTACGGTTCAAACATATCTGATAAAACAGATAGTGATCGAGCTGATTTGCCGGTTGACATTTCGCAGTACCGACGGAAGCAGAATTTTCAATCTCTGCTGGGGTCGGGTCCGAATGGCGTTCGCTCATCTTGAGCGACGAAGAGCGGGGCGCAATTACATACATGGCGATCGTGTATATAGTCTGGCGTACAACATGACCGATGGTTCACATGATATACTGCAGAGATAGGCGGACACCGAATCATTCTAGACAATTTCGGAGGGACGACCAGCTCATTTCCTCGTCGCCCGTTTCCACACGGCTGCCAGAACAAGGGCCGAGACCGCAGCTCCGCCTGCCAATATTCCTGCCCCTGTCGAGAAAGACCTGTCAGCATCGCATCATAGAACGAAGTTGCCGACCAAGGTGCGAGATGCTCACCTATATATCCGTCCCTCGTGACGGCTCTCTCGATGAGCACTCGCAACGATTGCGCTTGCATATTTTCGGGTTCAACGGAAAGAAGGAGATCTGTGATATATATCATCGTCAGCCTTGATACTTCTCGAAGGGTGGCCAACGGAAGGATTCAAGGTAGACTTACCATTGAATTTCCGAGCAAAAGCGTAATTCCGCAGTTTGTAGTATCCAACCGCGATGTAGTAGGTGCATTCTCTCCGATGTGATGGGGATGCGGAGTATATCTCTGCGAGGGGAAGTTGGATCAGCTCAATCCGCCCTCTGCACGCCGCATGAGGAATGGGTTGTGAAGATTGGGTAGAAGCTGGAGATTTTCGCCCACCTTGTAATAACTTCACTCCTTCTGTCTGTAGCTCCGCTGTTTCGGATTTCACCAGACCCCACCCTGCAAGTTCATCAGCTCTTACGGCTCTCGGAGTAGCATAAGAATCTCATGAATGCTACATGAGAGAGGTCTGAAAGCTCACCGTAGTTGAACTTGGATTGCGTCGTGACATGTCCCTGCTCAATCTCTTTGTAGTATTGTGTCCGTAAAACCTGCAAGAGACGACATGGTCAGCTGAAGCCAAAGCCAAAATGTGTAATGGAAACTCGGCCGAAGACCTTCCGAGGTACCTCGGCTATGCTTCGCTGAAGGCCCTCGCTTAGAGATAGACTCACCTCCAGCTCATTGTATGAAAGGGAAGATTCGGCTTCGGCGGCGTATGGTAACTCGGTGGTCATCGTGCTGTGAAATCGATCGGTTCTTAAAGGCGAAGAAGTCTGTGTCAATCAAGCCGCAACGAGGGACTGATGTGAACTTTGCGTAGAACGGTCAAAGAATGCTCGTCACAAGAAAAAACTGTGGTCTGAGCAACGACTTTGACTGGGAACGCGCCGAGCGACGACGTGTTGCATCACTTGAGCGGAATCAAAGTATGACACGTGGTCGGTAGCTAAAGAACGCCTTCGAAGAGAGGCCTGTTTCATCTAAGTTACCTCAGCGGCGTCGCATAGCTTCTTCTGCTCCAGGTCGATGGTATACTCGTCTCCGCCGTGTCGAATGTATTGCTGCCTCGCCGAGATGATTATTGGCGCTATAAATAACATCTTTCACTGATATCGTCTTACTTGACGAATATAAACAATCACAGGTCACGTCACGGATGGTGGATTACAAGGCGTTCGTGCTGTATGCAGGATGGATGAGTCAGGGTGTGAACATCTACCTAATGTATGTACCGTCGTTCTAACTGAAAGGTTTACAATGAGATCTCCGCTAATCTGGTAGGCAACGGCAATGGGTAGCTATGGGAAACTTGACGGACAAAGCGACACTCGATACAGCCCGTAGAGCCATCAAATTCGCCATGTTCTCCGGACCAACTCACCAGCTCATCCTGACGGGGATGCTGTATTTTCGGCTCCATAGGCGATATGGGATCTCAGTACTCGTCTGACGTTGAAAGCAGGACTTGGGAGCGAGAGCGCCCCTCCTCCTGAATCCATTGGGGATGAAGCCTTCCTTACACTCATTAGGTTGCTCAGTCCGTCATCTTCTGGGTACTTGGAAAGACTCACAAAGTTCCCTTTCATCACCTACCCTACCTTCAGCAAACCCGGCGTCCCCGTCACGCTTTCCATGGTCAAAAGATGGACCGTCGTCAATATTAAAGATCTCGCCGCTGGAATGGCCATCTCGGCGGTCTACCCTACTGCCTTCCTCACCGTCGGTTTTATCACTGGATAGGTGCGTCTAGTCAAGATCAAGTGCGGCATCGTGTAAGTCAACGATTGAGTTCCATACAATATAAAGCGATCCGCTGAATGTGTCCCAAAATAACAAAGATTCCTGTACCCACTCGTCGTCCTGATCCCGGGCACCCTCGAGGTGGCTTTGAAGCCGAAAGGGCCACTTCCCGACGGGGAGCTCCGAGATTGAGTGGAGACGATAACGAAGCGGGTCGGGTTCCCCTTGACAAAAGTATATGTGGTGGATAAGACGGGGATTGGCTATCATGACCAAGCGTAAGTTTTGATGATACAAATCGGGGACGCAACGTTCACATCTTGTCGGGAGCAGGTACTGCTTCGGGCCATTCAAGTCTCAGTACATTGTGAGCTTCTACTCTCCGTACAAGATATATATATATAGAGAGAAACCCTGATACCCCGCTTGTCTTCAGGCAAAAGCGGACAACCTGAGCAAAACACACATTCCCGAAGAAGCGGCCTCTATGATGGCCCATGAGGTCGGTCATTGGCACTACAGTCAGCAGCTGAGTTCAGCATGTGCTCTCTGCTCATCCTAACGCTCAGATCACAGTACCAAAGCCCTCCTCAGCAGACAACACCAAGCCTTCATCCTCCTCGTCGTGCTCGACCCGAAGCTCTTCACCACGTTCGACCTCAGTCCGAAGGTCGCCTACGAGCTTCGGCCTGTCACACTGACGTTCTCGCTGTTTCAGATGGCCGGTGCCTCTGTTCAACCCATCTGGCAATAAGCACGGAACGCTCTCTCGCACTGGCAAGAATATCAAGCTGGTGCGTCCTTCCTTTCTCCGACTGACTCTTAGAGCCTGAGCACCGCTGAAGATCATGGTAGACGAGTTTGCATCTTCTCTCGGGTATGGTTCAGCTTTGCCATCTTCTTTGCGGAAGTTCCAGGAGAAGGACCCGAATGACGGGCACGACGACTGGCTATTCCTACTGTTTTTGCGGCCACACCCGCTGATCACCGATCAAATCGAGGCGATAGGTCGGTATACTCAACGAAACAGAGAAGGGACAATGACGGAGTACAGCTGAAGTATATGTAGAACTCATGTCACTCACCAAGACGCTATCAAGCTTGGGGGCGGGGCGCTCTTCTCACCTCTCCAACTCTGCAGACGCCTACTGACTAGGTTTGATTGATATGAAGCTCTATCACTGATGCTCAGGGACCTTTCTGATCTCGAATGGAATGAAGGTCCGCGCTCTCCAGCAATGGCCAACTTCCTCCCCTCGTGGAACCGCGGCAAAAGGGTAGCCACCGTACTTGGAGACCAACAGGAGACGAAGGCTACCTGGGCAGCGGAAAAGAAGGCTTGGTCCGTCAGAGGTTCCGGAGGGGAAGAGGACGGAAGGTTTGGATGTCGCATGCTTACGGGGCGGTCGGGTTTGATGAGTCTGCGTAAGATTGAAGAGTCGCAGAGCTGATTTGGCCGAGATATCAGGCCACGCTGAGAGCAGTGAAAAAGGCTACGGGACTAGTTTTGAACTTCCGCGGACTGAGAAAGCGAAGACTAAGATAAGGGACTCCGATTCCCGTGCGCCATCCTTCCTAACGCTGCATTGCTGATCTTAGAAACCAAATTCTTCTCCCTTGTCGACCAAGCAAATGACTATTGCCAAATCATGCTCTGGACGAGGCATGTGTGCCCTCACAACCTTCCTTTTCCAACCCACTACTTGTGCTGTACTCGCATCCTTTCTTACACGTCTCCGGACTCCATATCAACTTTTCATTGGGCACCTTTCTTATCGTCTGTCTGCTTGGCATGGCTTGAGTACGTATCAGCTGGCATGCCGGCCCGCAATTACTGCATACCCTCATTCACCCACTTTCTCGACTTTTCTCGAATCAACACCTTTTCCGAAACTTGCATTCGTCTCCTCAGCAAATGTCGACTAAATCAGGACTGGGACGACGCTTTGATGATCTCAACCAAAGGTTCGGAGAAAATTTTCAGTCCATGAGGTAGTTCAATCTCTTGAGCCTTATTTCGAACAAGCAAGGGGCAGTCACACGTCTCGAAGACTCTGTTTCTTGGCCAGTGAGGCTATGGTAAAGGTACTGGTTGATAGCTCAGCACATGGTCAAGTTCAGTGAGCAGAACGGAGTCAAAGACGATTTCCTCGAACCTACAATCGCCTCAGGGATTTGCGGCCAGAACTTTGTTCGAAGAAGACAATCTGCCCATGGCCAAGTTGGCGCTCAGTCGATACAGCGTTTACGCTCCAACCCTCTTGCATCGAATGCAGGGATCATCTCCTTATTTCTCGGTGGCATTTTCCTTCGAAAATCTCTTTTCCCCCTCGACGATAACGGAGATGGGCAACACCACGAACGCGAGGGGAAATTCGGCAAGTGCAGTTTCGGATCAGTCTCTACTACCGTATACCACGCCATCAAGGAAAGCCAATGCCACCGCTTCTACAGGCCGTCAGGAGTCAGTGGAGAGCTACAGGATGCCGCGCCGACAAAGCCAAGGAAGGGGTCAGAGAAGATGAGGGACTGTAGCAGCGGACATTGACGGGAGGACATCTACTGGAAAAGGAGAGGAGCCGGGGAGCTGTGCGAGATAGAGAGTTCTGAGACACATACTGTATTTTTCGCGAACATGTATGTCAAGTGTTAATGCAACAGTTGGTCTCACACCCCATGCGGGGCAGTGGGCCGCATCGGGGAGTTTAGACGAATGCTGCGGTGTCAAGGTAGCAGTCGGTCATGGCGATGAAGGCATTGTCTCATACGGCGAATAGAGCTTGTCCGGGCTCGGAAACTACAATGGGATCATCCTAGAGCGAGCTCGTGCATCCCCAGAGTTCTGATCAGAGTAAAAGAGGAGCAGGAGCGGAGTTAACATAGCTTGACAGATTGATACGTATCGCATCTCAGTTGCGATAGAGATGAGTTTGTGAACTCTTGTGGGGATGTAAGAGCTTGCTCTAGGATGCTGCTATCATACGTCCAGCTAGCCCACTGATCCATTTGCCGCGGAACACGCCTCTTCGTCACCATCGGCCCATGCGTCCTCGACTCCTCTCCGCATTCTTCTGACTTCCTAACGCGTCCTTTGTTTCGTATGGTGATGAGCCCCAATTGTTTCATCCGTAACAGAGGTCTCAATGACATCGCGTCTCTTCACAAACATTCAAGTCCTCGGATGAGCTCTCGCAAAACCTGATTTCGTAAGGGTACACAGAGAAAGCAATCAGCGAGTATGAGCTCACAGGAAAACGGCTCTTTACATTTGGCGACAATGGGCAGGGGTCAACCGTTAAGCTCGTCAGGAAAATGGGGCTCTTGGGTTTCGCCCCTTCGAAGGAACTTGACAAGGGATATTGTTCAGCGGCGATGGCAGCGCTCTTGCGATACACCGAGTACGGCCAGGATATTCTTCAGCACAAGGGACCATATTATCCCCAAAAACAAAACATCCCATCGTGGGCCGGATGGAACAGTCAGGTAGCGTTTACCGGCGAGAGACCCAATCAATCATCGATTCCTTTCACGGAACCACATCTCCGAAACCACCCGCTCCTTCACGGAAACAGACTCCGCCGCCGAAACACGGACAATCGAAGCGAAGGTGATCCTAGAGTGCCGAGGTGTTGAATTACCTTGTCTCTGATGCATATATTGGATAACCGCGCTTGGCTGCTGACATCGATGCCAATGCAGCTCAAGGTAGTTGTTTTCTATCGGTTCCTCAAAACCCACATTCCTGCGTCATCCCGTTCAAACGACTCAGTGATATCGCTCGGGCAATCCGGCCAGTCAAAATCATCTCCAAAGGTCGGAACACATGTCCTCGACCTTCGCTGTCCTACCGCCCTATCCCAGTATCGGTACAATATAAAATTAAGCCAAAAATTCCAATACAGAGACCCGAGCACTCAATCAAGCGGCACATGTCAGAACAGACTTTCGTTTCTGCAAAAGATTCGTATCTAGTCGGAAAGCGAGCTAACTAAAACGTAATACGTAAGAGAGCCGGAAATAGAATTTCTACTCGACGACGAAGTTCTTTTTGACCATGCGAGATTTCCCAGTTCACCACCATTGATTCCGAGAAGGTTCGTGAACATCATCGGAAATTCTTCCTCGCGCTCGCTAATTTTTACGCAATCAGCAATATGTCGAAGGTAGCCGCAGTAGAGAAGTCCAGAAACGATGTTGAGAAACCGGATCGGGTCGTCGACGGCAGTCCTCCCGCGTCCGACATATCGGAGCGTATCTCGAAGAGACGTATTGGTCGACTAGCTGGAGTCCCCATCGAGAACCTCATATACCATGCGAACCAACAACGTCGGTCCTATGGCATGCATACGGGGGAAGCGTTCGTCACTACCACTACCAAAAAGAACAGACCGGACTGACTTTGTTCTTGACAGAGGCTCACCCAACCCAAGATGGTTCAAATGGTTCGAGAACCGTTTCGGACCCGATCACCCCGAAAACCCACTCGATCGCCCCGATGAGCCTGCACAGATCGAACCGGGGATGAATACGAACGGTCAGATATCGGAGCGAGCGGCTGCGATAGAGGAGTTTGAGAGGGATAAAGCGGATGCTAGGAAAGCTTTGAGGACGGCTAGCTGGGCGATGATGTTCTTCTTGGTCGGCTTGTTCCCTCGCTTGGCTCTAGGAAGCTGACTCTTGAATCAGATTACTACCGATGTGATCGGTCCATTCAATGCTCCTTATGCCATCTCGACGGTTGGTTTTGCCGGTGGCATCATGCTCTGTAGGTCGAAATCGAAGCCTGCTCGAAGGAAGGTGCCAGCTCATATGCTGCAGATATCACTTTCGGTATTGCCGCGCTGTACAGCTCATTCTTGATACTCAACCTCTACCTTCGAGTGAGTTCCCATCACTTTTCTACTCCTCTTCAAAGTGCTAACACATCATATGTAGCTCGACTCCGACCGTCATCCGTTCGTATCCCTTCCTGCCGCTCTGCTGCTTCCGCTCATTAGCATTCAGCGTCAGCTCTTATGGTGACCTCATGGAGATCTTCGCTGGGAGAGTCGGGCATTATGGCGTCTCCCTGATTCAAGTGATACAGATCGTGCGTATATTTTTGTCATTCAGTATATCAGGGCTAACGATAGGAATTACAGGTCTTTATTGTCGGTCAGTCTGCTCCCTTTGCATGACAAAAGCACAATACTGACCCATTGGCCAATCCACAGGCTCCAATAACATCGCCAACGCCCAGGGGATGACCCAACTGACCGCCCCGCACGGAAGCCTCTGCTTCGTGAAATCCATCGTCATCTGGGCCTGTATCGGTCTGGCCAACTCGATCCCCTTCCGATCCCTTAGCAAGCTCTCCTTCCTCGCCTCATTCAATGTCTTCATCAACCTCATCATCATCTTCATCTCAATGGGATTCATTGCTCACTCCGCACCGAATTATACAAGTGCTGCCGCGACTTATGGGTATACGGAGCCTTATGCGCCGAAGATGACGGCTGCGATTGGTTCGGGCGATTTAGCGAACCAGGTTAACGGTGCTAGTTTGTCGCCTCCGATTTCGCTATAAAGGTGCTTAAGCTGACAAGGAATCCGTTTAGTGAACATGGTCTTTGGCTGGTCAGGCTTGATGATCTTTGTCGAATTCATGAACGAGATGCGTCGACCTTACGAGTTTGTCAAGAGTTTCTGCGCGGCCGAGGCGCTCGTCATGCTCGTCTACCTCGTGTACGGCTGTTACGTCTATGGATTGCAGGGGCAGTATACCCTCCCGGTCGCCTTCCAAGGGGTGTCGTCATACACATGGCAGAGTATCGGTAACGGGTACGCGATCAGCCATCCTCGACAGTTGGGGATCGAGAAGCTGATTACATTTCAGTCTCAGTCTTTGGACATACACCATGGCTTCGGTCACATACCTCAATATCGCCGTCAAAGTTGTCTACTGGTTCATCTTTGAAGACCTCTTCCGTGGGCCGGCCCTGATGACTAGGGCAGGATTCATATACTGGACCATTGTGCGTCAGGCTCTCAGAGCTTACGTTCAATAACTGACATAGAATCAGCTGCAATGTATTGCCTGGGCGTTGTCTTTCGTACGTCCCCGCAAAGGTTATCAGATTTGATGATAACCCGTATTGCAGGTGATAGGTACAGCGATCCCTCAAGTCCAGACGATCCAAGCCCTCATCGGAGCCGCCTGCCTCCTCCAATTCTCGTACACCCTCCCACCATTCATGCAGCTTTCCCTTGACATCCAAGCCGACGCATCGAAGGCCGACGGGCTTTACACACCCGGTCTCCCACCGAATCGGATCGATACCTGGCGCAATTGGTCCCGATGGCGCCGAGGTCTGTTCACTGGAAGGGTCGCGTTCAAAGGGATCAACTTGATCTACCTCTTGGCTGCGTTGGCCACTTGCGGTCTCGGTATCTGGGGCTCGGTAAGTCAACTTCTTGGTTTGGTTTAGTCTGGTGAGCGGAGCCTGACGAAATTGCATCAGGTCGAGACCATCATAGTTACTTTCAAGACCAGCGCAGCGACCTCTTTCGGCTGTAGTGCACCGGTCTGATGTCACATTAAATTGGATAGACAAGTAAGATGAAGCACGCCGAATGTATGCTTTTCGCGCAGATTGCCTACTCAATTACGGCTACCAGAAGGATCGATGCAAAGCGATGATGTTTCATTACACGGAAACCGATTCGTCGGGCACCTACATTTCCGCCACATCGTTATCTCCTCCTTTGGGATGACCTTCCCTTGTCACCAAAATCCTTCTTACACCACTGTGTTTCCTCTTCCTCGAACCAGGATCTTTTACGTAACAAGCATAAACACTTCACTCGTCACTATCCAAGACTTGCACAAACCAAACGGATCCGCTTTCGTCAAGCATCTTTCGTATCGAGCTCTCTGATCATACGATCAACACTCTGTTGGGATACGGCATATACCTCCAAGAAGTGACAGACGACAGGTATTACCGGCCTTTGTGAGAAACATACCCTATGTGAAAACGATGTCCTTGGTGAAAGCTGGGATCAAGAATTCAGGTCGCTCACTGTCGATGACTTGCCAAAGATCAAACTGACGGACTTCATCGATCTCCGATCCCTGTCGAAGGCGGAGGGAGAGCGGATCAGCAGGTCTCAAAAGACTCGAGGATGCCATACCCACCTGGGCGAATATTCCGAGACCTGAGTGGGGAAAGAATCGTTTCGATCCAAGGCGGATAAGGACGGAACCGTTGAGTTGCCGATTTTTGAGTAAAGAAGTTTGGATCCGTGCTCTGTCGAAACAATGGGAGAAACCAGAGAGAAGCTTATCTAAAATGGACGTTGAAGTAGGGGTGGAGTAGGAATTGTGAAGAACACATGCCCCAATGTTCTGTGAAATCATGCCCGTCTGCGTCGAACGTGGTGGTGAACAAACCGAAACACTTCGTTCGGATTGGTCATGGTACCCAAAATACAACAAGGGATCCGATCCACTACCCAGCACGCAGATCAAAAACTCTCCCCAATGATTTCAGTGTCCATAGAAATGACCGCAACTGTGCAAAGATTGAGCGATGGTATCCATCACGTTCCCGCTGTGACCACGTCCAAAATACGATCGAGCTTCGGTAAAGACCAAGACCAAGCAGAATTAATTATATGAGCAAAGAGGGTCAAGTGAAGTAGGTACAAAGCGTTTTAAACTTCTTCAACGAAAGTCCTTTCCCAGAGGTTGATCACCCCATTACATAAACCAACAGAAATCGTATTCGTTCCAAAACCTCGAGGTTGAAACTTATTGTCGCGATGGATTGACCACCTAGTTCCTGATCAGCTACTGCTCCCAAAGGTGACGCTTCGCACTCACATGAAGCGGATTTTCCCTCTCATTTGTAGGCGTATCCAAACTCCCTTCACCACCAGAATATCCTCCATAAGGATCTTCCTGCCCATGCCCATACTCAGGATGTCCAGTCTCGTCCGTATACTGCCCCCCTTGCTCCGCTTGTCTCGGATCATAGTAATACCCCTGATCGCCTTGTTGTAACCCCTCGTAACCCGCTTGTGTCTGAGGATGTCCAGCATAGGCCGCAGATGCGTAGGTCCCCGCTGCTGCTGCATACGGATCGTACCCTCCTGCTGTCCCGTATGATGCGCCGTAGTTATTGTATTGTGCCATCGGGGCATTGACGGTAGAAGGGTATGATTCAGAAGTCGGGCCGGAAGAATGCATGTCGTCGCCCTCATCGATCGGGCTTCGATGAGCCGTAGAGGAAGATGCTGCGATGGCTGCTGCTGTGACCTCCCGATCGAGTCGCTGTCTTCTCCGACGTCGAAAGCATAGCAGACCCAATGCGAAGACCATACCTACCACGACGAGACCGACCACGACGAAGACCCCGGCAACCGCTCCATGATTGGCGAAAAAACCCGTCGTTGTGCCACTTCCCGATGACGATCCCTGAGCAAGTGCGCCGGTCGGGTTGTGCACGATCTGAGTGACGGTATAGACGACGCCGTTGGAAGTGGTGATAATGTCTGACGTGAGGGTCGCAGGCTCGGTCGTGACCGTCAATCCAGCGGCATTGGTAGTAGTGACCTTGATAGCGGAGGTCGCGGTAGTATCGGTCACAAGGGCGGTACTCGGACCAGCAGTCTCGACTAAGGTGGACGTACTGGAAACGATCAGTGAATTCGCAGATTCCTTAGATTTGACTTACGTCGTCCCTGGTGTACTGCTAGATAATGTTTCTCCGGATGAGACACCAACCGTGACGGTACTGGTCGTCTGTGGAGCAACCGATGTCGTGGTCACTCCAGAAGCGCCGGCCGTCGTTGAAGGTACGACAATTAAGGTCGTGGTACTCTGTTGCAGTGGTATAGTGGTACTGGACACAAAGGAGGTCAGCAATTATGCTTCGAACCACTCTGTGGCAGATAGCACGGTGGTTGAAAGGCACTTCCTGAAGGAAGAACTTGACTACTCTCAGTCCCAGGGGCGTGGACATTCGCATGGACGATCAGGAATCACTCACCCAGTCTGAGAGGTCTGCGTACTTTGCACTACCACCGAGCTTCCTCCTGCACTCGTCGTGACCTGCGTAGTAATCGTAGTCACCGTCTGCTGAGTCGAGGATGGAGCCGCCCCCGAGCTCGAAGCTTGACTAGCCGTAGTGGTGGATGGAGGTGGAGCAGCGGACGTGGTCGAGGGGGCAGGAGCTTGCGTGGTCGTCGTCGATGGAGATGGTGACGCAGATGCAGTGGTGGAGGGTGGAGAGGACGTGGTGACGGGTGGAGAGGAAGGGGATGCCGAGGAGGAAGGTGCTGTTGAGGCAGGAGCGGTGGTAGATTTAGCATCTGCAGTGGAAGTCGACGGAGATGGTGCAGCGGAGGTGGTAGCCGCGATGGTAGTGGTGGAAGGCACGGTGGAAGATGCGGGGGATGATGAAGGTGGAGATGAGGACGCTGTGATCAGATCAGCCGTACGAGACGAGCCCTATCAGGAAGTTGGATTTACCGGCTGTGGAGGTAGTTGCGGCGGCGGAGGCGGATGCAGTGGAGGCCGTTGTTGCTTGTCGAGCGACAAGTGCGCCTCGACGTCGGATCTGTCGTGTTGCTGGCATAGTGACGGATCAGGAGAGAAACGGAAGAGGGATGAACAAGAGGAAATTTATTTTTGATGGGCTGATTACGGGCTGGTCGTGATGGGCCGATGAGAGCTTGCGATCAAAAGGACTTGCGCAGCCAAGTCTTGATCGTCACGCCGACCTTTATTCAATGATACTCCGAAACCGAAATCGCTGGAGAATGATGCGGTTGAGCGAGAAGGGGGAGTAATCAGGTTAAAGAAGACGGGAAATTAGAACTGACACCGCCTTTGCACCGACGACCTTCCCGCTAACCCCAAATTCTGCTCAGGGTTCTCGGAGAAAAGAACGAGAACCACGTGGATTTACGTCAAATGATTCCTACTCCGCGGTTAATAACCTGGTCTCTCTACCGGGTTGTCGAGCTTATCAGGACCTCACTGATAAGCATCAGAAGTGTTGGCCTCATCATATAAATTGCCAACACTGATTCTCTCGTCTAACTTCGCGGACTTTACGAGTTAGATCGAAGACTTCCATCACTATGGCCGCAACATCGCATTATACCTACTCCCATATTCCCCTTCCTCCTTCAGCAAACCCCAAGTATTTCTTCGATCTCGGTCGACGTGTCGAGGGCTTCGATGCGTCGACCGTAACCGAGGAACAAATGGCGGAAATCATCGACATGCTGTATAAGGTATGTCCACTCCTTGGCCATGTCATCTACCCTTCAGTCACGGCTGACGAACCCACAGCACTCGATACTCCTGTTCAAAGACCTCAAACTCACTCCAAAGCAGCAATACGAGATGACTCATGTCCGTCCTGCTGCAGAATTTACTGGCCCTAGCTGAACACGCTGTATTTAGGCTTTCGACCCTCAATCCATCTCATACGGTCACGGGAACAATAAGACGGGCAAAGAGAAGGCTTCTATCCTCCATCCGGACCTGAAGACGATACCGCATCAGCCTCAGGTACAGCTTATTGGGAATGGTCAGGTGCCAGGGAATCATGAGGGACTGGAAGGTGTACGTCTCGACATTTCCCGAAGGACTTAGAGCTGATCAAAGGTAGCCGCAATTGAAACATCCTCATCATAAGACTTTCCATAAGACTCCTGTGAGCGAGGACGATGAAGACAAGGGGGTGACTCGGTTCTATCGCTGGTCAATCTCATCATCATCGCGGATTGGAGAGACCGGGAGAAGAACCTCGCTTACTCTCCCAGGCATATCGATGCAGCACTCTATGCCCTCTCCCCACCCAAAGTCACCACGCTCTATGCAGTCACTGTCCCAAAGGGCGACTCACAGATGTGCCGGTATGATGACGGGACAGGGGACGAGGTGAATGTGCCACTGGGAGGGACTGTTTGTACGTCTAAGGATTCATGAGAGGCTCATACTGATCGCAGACAGTCGTCAGCGGGAAGACGATGTTCGATCTCCTCACTCCTGCGCAGAAATCCCTTGCAGTACGAACGAGAGTGAAATACGTCAGTCCCAGATCTCATGTGTCCGGCAGAACAAGTGTTGATGCGCGTCCGAGCAGGCTCCTCACCCTTACGTCTGGATGTCGAAGGCGCATGCACTACCAACGGGTCTAGGGATCGAGAATGAGAATCTGGAATTACCGCTCGAGGAGCTGCCAGAATGGGAGGAAGGGAAGGTCAAGGTCTTCCCAGTCGTCCGTTCTCTCTTCTGGGGAACTTGAACGAGCTGAGAGGAATGCTAGTGCTGGAAGAACCCCGTGACTGGTCATCTTCATGTTCAAGTTCATCCTTGCGGCGCACAGCACCTCCTTATCGACCCTCTGCCGGCAGATTCATCTCGAGAAGGAGCAGTTTACTCTGACGGAGGGGAAATCACGGATCTGAAGGAGGTTCGGAAAGTGTTGTACTCGCTTCAACGACCAGGTATAGCACCCGAAGTGAGAGATCCCCCCAAAGATTAGGTACCCGCAATACTGAAAATCACTCCACGATAGCTCGTATACGCTCAGGACTGGGAAGAAGGCGATCTCGTACTCTTCCACAACCGAGGATTACTGCATAGTGTGGTCGGAGCGTTCAAGCCGGATCAATTACGGATGTTCCACCAGGTTAGCCTAATTCATAATCAAGCAGAGCAGGGTCGATAGAGGCTGATATTGACCCAAGTGTAACCTCGCGGCTTCGGAGGATCCGGTCGGACCTGATGCGGACGATGTGAGGACGTATGCATAGGAGTTTGTCTCAGATTGTTTTCCCCCTCGAAATGACACGATATTGACCACGAGACCTATGTCTTGATTTTCCAGCTAATGCACGAGAGTCAAAGGAGCGCCGGGCGTGTGCTCAGTGGTTTGACGTCAGAAGGGATTGCTAGAGAACTTCAGGTCCTTTCGATCGAAACAGCGCGGATGTGTAATGGTGAAGGCGAACATGATGTCACTCTTGCAGCCCCTGGGAGAGACTAAAATCTTGCTTGGGTCTTCCGTCTGAAGTGAATATACAAGACACGGTGATCAAGAGGTGTGCAGGGCCAATCTTCCTTTGAAAGGATGCACTGCACGATTGTGTCAGCTGGAGTTCTTCGATTTAAGACAAATTCACATGGACAGATGATACCACGCCGTTCTTTTGGGAGAACCTTTCCCTTGTGATGTATGGATTTTATCATGGCCGCGTTTGGAACAAGAATAAGTCAATTTGCCTATCCCTTGCAGCTGTCACGATCGTGAATCGAAGCTCGGAGGGCATCGCCGAATATCGCCGACAACGAGCAACCTGTCATGAATATTACATAACCACTGGTAATATCGTAAAACAAGATCACTTCCTTCTGCCGCTAAAAGGCGTCACTGACCGGAGCTATCTGGCTCCCGGCTATGTGGTTATCAAGTCTCCGACATGACACAACCAGTGCTTCACCCCGACATTGTACTCTGAAACGAGGTTCGACCATGTTCTTTGTTCGACGAAACAAGGCCACGTCTGGCTCCATTGTACTCAACACGCTTCCCCTCGCCTACGACAAAAGACCATTGACCTCGAAACAAGACGCCGACATATCGCCAACTATAAGCATCCAGTGCTTCACTTCGGCCTTGTACTCTGAAACGAGGTTCGACCATGTTCTTTGTTCGCCGAAACAAGGCCACGTCTCGCTCCATTGTACTCAACACGCTTCCCCTTGCCTATATCGAAACACCATTGATCTCGAAATACGACAAGCCGAAGATAAGCCAGGAGAAGAAGGCATAAGGGAGATGAGTCGAGAGCCGGAGAGAAGCAGCGATTCGAGATTGAAAGTCATTGAAAGTCATTGAAAGTCAACGATAGTCATATAGTTAACTAGCTTTGCCGTACTTGATCTAGCCCTTGCACTGTTTAGCCTACGCTACTCGACCGGCACTTAACTCGGCTACCCCACGCGTGTCCTCGAGTTATTCAAGCTAAGTTCGAGAACGGTAGCCTAACTTCCCCGAAGCCAAATCAACCGTCGCCGATTCCAGGAGCTGAGCGTCGGGCCATACTGCTGGTCGACGTAGCACCGGGACAGCAGCATATGAACTTTCTGAGCGCCCAGTCAACCACAGGCTGTAGTCATATCCAAGACAGACAACCAAGAGTTCAACTAATACTATGGCACCCACCACACTGGGCACTAATCAGAACACATCAATGATTGCAGCAAGCCTTGCCAAGGTCCATTTCCGTGGTATGGTCTCGTCACGAATTTATCCATAACCAACAGGATACTACGCAGAAACAGTGCCTAACCGGTTGGGAAAAAGGCCCAACAGCTCGGATCTTGGTTGATTCGTAATATCTTGGTTAAATAGGATCAGTGGCATGACAAGGAGGACCATGAGGATATGTTGGGAGGGATTGTGCGCATGTTGTTGATGGGAACATCAGAGACTGATGGAAGTGATGTGAACTCATGCCCTGACTAGATGCGAAGTGGAGGTGAAATTAGCATAACGTGAGGATATTGCTACAGTAGATCCCCATCAAGCCCTTGTTGGTTTACAACCTATGCATCCAAACGTCTGATTCTCGCCCAATGACACCCCATGAGTCCTAAAAGCAACTGTTGGCAAAGCTTTGAATCGGACACATTGGTTTGGGAAACGACGTTGAAGTTCCCAAAGAGGCTCTTGATACGGGACCGTACCACTGAAAATAACAAAGGCCAAGTTGCCAAGTGGGAGGTTTAACATAACCGACGGCCCGAGCTCGTTGAACTTATAACCCTTTTTACCTCGACCGATACTCGTCCTCCCCTAGTTTTCTCTCCTGTCACATCTTAAACGTACTATCTGACCATACAAGATCGCCGAGATTTTTTCCATTCGAGTCATCATGTCCGCCCTGAAAGTTTCGAATATCAAGCTCAACTCAGGCAACCATATCCAGTCCGTCGGAGTAGGGTGAGCCACGAAAACCCAACTTCGTCTCATCATCTTTGCCCACGAATGAAATCAGAGTTGATTCGGGTGAAGATGCTGGATGGGTAGTAGCTCCGAGGACAATCGGCAAGAAGCTTACAAGACCGTGTCACTCGCCCTCAAAGTTAGTCCTACCTACCTATCCAACAAATCGAGCTGAAGGGTTCCATTCAGGCCGGGTATCGATACATCGACACAGCAGCTGGGTACAATAACGAAGAGATGGTTGGGAAAGCGATCAAGGTGGGTTGTCCCCCCCAACCCTCCGATGCTAGTTCCCCATTGCGAAGCTCGAGCTGAGAAACCGTCGAACCCAGGAATCAGGTATTCCCCGATCCGAACTGATCGTCCAGACCAAACTCCAACCGACCCAACATCATCGTGTCCGACAAGCTTTCGACGAGAGTTTCCAGAGGTTGGATTGCGGTTATATCGATGTTTATCTCATGCATTGGCCCATGGCAAAAAGCGACGACGGTACGTTCCCAGCTGTTTTCCTTCTCGAGATGATCGATTGGCCGGAGAGCTGATGGGAGTTTTTGGGAAAGGTTCTCTGACTGGACAAACTTTCACGGAGTCGTATAAGGAGATGGAGAAACTTCTTTCGGACGGTATGTCTCCTCTCTATCTCTCGCCTTTCCCCTCTTCCACCCCTCGATAATCCTTCACGCCTAGGGGAACGGAGCTAAAACGAAGGCGGGTATCGTTTAGGCCGATGCAAATCCATCGGAATCTCAAACTTCTCAATCAAGACATGTACCGAACTCCTCGAATCAGGGATCAAAGTGTCACCCTGCCTGAACCAAGTCGAGATCCATCCTTACTACCCAAACACCTCGCTCCTCGAATGGTCCAACCAGAAAGGGATTCACCTGCAGGCATACAGGTTTGTTCTTCCCATCCCAACTCAACTCACGATCAAATGTCCACTCCAATATGGTTTGGACTTGTGATTGATGTGGTAATGTGGTGGGTCAGCCCGCTCGGACAGTACAACTCCCCGATCCTGAGCGATGCTGTCATCACCGATATCTCTTCGAAACTTGACGTCACGCCCGGACAGGTGATCCTCGCTTGGGGTGTACAGCGGGGAGTCAGTGTTTTGCCGAAGAGCAGTAATGAAAAGCGATTGGAGCAGAATATCAATGTGAGTCGAGTATGGATTTCGCTTCACACGTTCAAGGAGAAAGGAGAGGAGCTAATGCGGGACCTCGTCTCGACCTAGTTGCCCAAGCTTGATGACGCCTCGATGAAGCGGATCGATAGCTTGCATAAGGAGAAAGGGAAGTTTACGAGGTTGTGCGGGGGTGGAGCCAAGTCGAAGGAGGTCATGGGTTGGTCGTTGGAGCAGCTTGGATGGGAGGTGTAGGAGGGTATAGGAGGATTATGGTTGGGAGGGAAACCTAGAGCGTTGGACAAGACGTTGAGAAGGAAGGAAGCGGAGAGAAATGTCGAGATTATCAGAGGTTTTGCGTTGGAGAACTTGACTTATTGAGATGGAAGGTTGGGATGAGGTCGAAGGGCAATGTGAGTTATGAGTGGAAGATCAGGGTGGATACCGGGCAAGGGGTGGTCGTAAGGTTGGCCGGCAGAAAGACCTATACATCCGTTGCAATGAAATCCTTATGATCTTTCATCCCTCCGTCAGCCTCCAACCACCATCTTCGCCTGCACTTTCTACCCAGTCTCCTCCGCTTTCTCGACCCCGACTTCTTCCACGATCTTCCCTTCTCCCCACTCCTCCATCCTCCTCTTCTTCTTTCTCCCTAATCTCCTCGCAGCCCACATCCATCCACCCCAAAACCCTTTGCCCAGTCTTAACCTCCTCTCGTCCCTTCAGAACAGCCTCCTCACCTCTCCTCCTTAGCCCACTCACTACTTCCATAGCCCTCTCCCACCGTCCCTCAAGCTCAGGATCCACCATCTCTTCATCAAAGTACTCTTCCGCGTCGGGATCGAACGAGGGGGAGAAGGGTGTGACTGGGGTTGGAAGAGGGATGGTGGAGGTGGAGGGAAGACCGGAGAGAGATTCTCGTAGGGCTCGACGGAGTTTCAGGATCTCGGAGCGTTGTTTCGCTTTGGTAGCTGAGGGATGGTTTATCAGCTTGAACCCATACCCCGTAAGTACCGCTTGCTAAGAAGGCAGTGGGAGGTGGGTTGTGAGATCTGGACTCCCGAACTCCCGAACTCCCGAACCCCCCGAATCGAGTATTGGATGAGACAAGGAAGGGATTGAAGAGGGCGCAATCGCTCACCTTCGAGAGACCGATTGATAGCCAAAAGACTAGCGTTCGAAATCTCCAAATCCGCAATCTAGTTTACCTCAATCAGCTCGGCAGCCATCAGCCCTTCCTTTTGAGGACGGTCTGGTTTCGCCCGCCCTTCATGTTTGTAGGAAGACATTGAATCCTCTAAAACTGACCTTCCGATTGATCTTAGCCTCCTCCATGGCTGAAATGATCACCTCGTCGACCTTTCCCCCGCCGCGTACTTCGCTCTCCACATCCTTATCGAGGTAATCCTGTTCTCCCCTTAGGTCTAGCTCGACAGCCGTACTCCCACTTAACCGATCCCTCTCCTTCCTGCCTCGTCCACCGACGCCTTCCTCGACCAAGCCGACAATCTCCACCTCCACTTCGAAGCCTAGATCACTCCCTCGTCGCGGTGTCATGATCGGTAAAGCAACTGTCCGCACCTCCGGGCTCAGAGGAGGTGGTGGTAATGATGGAGGACGAGCTACATGAGGGCTGTATGGGAGTATTCTCGCTCGTAATGCCGCTTGAGGGAACGATTCGGAAGGTGGTAACGGAGTAGGAGGGCAGGAGGTGGTGGATACTTCATTCGGGAGAGAAATTGGGGTCTTACCCGGTGAGGAGTGATTGGATGACGATGGTGGGAAACCGTTGACGGGTTGGGTCCGGTTGGTGAGTTGGGGTTTAAGCGGTGGTCGAGGTGGATGGAGTAGTGATGAGATGTCAGGTGAGAGCAGTGGAGATCGAGGGATAGTTTTGCTTGGTGTGATCGGTAAGGTACGAGTTTTGATACGTCCCCTTGAGTTCTCGCCGGTTATGAGGGCGCCTCGAGACGGTTGTCGCCGAATGGAGGTACTGCTCGGTCCAGGTCCTGCCTCACCTACACTCATCCCGCTCAAATTGGGATACATTCCCGGTGTCTCTGGAGACTTTGCTCGAGCGGTCGGTGTCACTTGAAAGCGGGTGACAGGGGTTGCATCCTTACTGTCTGACGATGGGAGGGCTGGACTGATAGGTGGTGCATCGATTCGAGCATGAGGAGGGACAGGTGATCTTCGTCGGACATTCGAGCTGGATGAGGCAGAGGATTTGATGGAAGCGGAAGAAGGGGTCGAGCGAAGGGATGGGCGTGGGTGTGTCGGAGTCGAAATCGAAGCGATGTCGACTTTAGCTCGGATCCGGGGGTGGAAGGTGTGTGGTGAAGACAGAGGAGGGGAGGTGAGTGGAATCTGAGCGGTCACCTGGAATATGGCTCAGCGTGTAGCATATCTTAATCAGTGATGCTCACCTTGGCTCGCGGTCTCACAGCTTCAGACATGCTGATCATCCATGTGATCCCCTTCTACTGAGTAGTAACGAGCGATAGCGGGGATGTTTATCGAATACCGATCACGTGATCAACCCCTCGAGGCGAAGTGGTTGATACGACTCACCAAAGCATTCCTAGTCTGAGAAGGCCGATGGAATGGTCAGTGACACAAGCCTAGCATTGACAACTACCTAGTTATGCGTATATAGTTGATGACAAATGTCTACTGGCCGAGCTTGCTCGGTACAGAGAGAAATTCAGAATCCCCGGATGCTATTCGCTGACAAGGGGGAACTTGGAAAACATCATGAAAGAGATGGACAGTATCTATCGAATGCATCGTGAAGCACACCCGTGGACAGTATCTATCGAATGCATCGATAAGCACACCCGTATTCACATCAGATCCACGCGATTCCGTCCCATGCTTCGGGACACAGAATCAGACATCGAATTTCGTATTGATTGTCCATCTCCATCGTCCCTGATCCGGGGGGGCCTGCGCCTATTGCACACTCCCGTACCCATCGGGCAGTTCTGCATCGCAAGCGTGAAACTCCCACTCTACCACCCAAACCCCTCAGCTCTCCTTCCCTAATTTAGTGAATTCAAACAATCAACCGGATATAACAAAACTTCGGCTCGATAGACGAGCGCGTACAATTCGGCGTCAGATCGCTCATCTGTCAT
>JAABUH010000187.1_pt1 | contig 95593 bp, 97 predicted proteins | sample 5559121 | NCBI WGS metagenome assembly JAABUH01 (sample SAMN10711871, study PRJNA513364) | rock metagenome | isolation source: Antarctica rocks | place: Antarctica: Victoria Land, Battleship Promontory nord | collected 2015-12-28
TATGCAGACTCATAACAACTACTATTGATCATTCATGCGAAAAACGATAGATCAATATATTCAAAACTGCTATATTTGTCAACGTTCAAAGACATCTAGAAATAAATCAAATGACTTGCTTCAATCTCTATTGATATCTGAACAGCGATAACAAGACATAGCAATGAACTTTATTATTGATCTATTTGATTTGAGCGAGTACAACGTTATTCTGACAATCATCTGCAGATTGTCAAAGAAAAGACATTATATTTCTTGCATCATTGATGATGAAGATACTGTCAAAAAGACAGCTGAAATGCTAATTCAATGAGTATATTAAACTTATGATCTATCAAGCTTCATAGTATCTGATCGAGATTCGCAATTTATCTCTATACTATAAAAGTTTCTTTGCAAACGACTGAGCATTTCTCTTCGATTGTTTATCATCTATCATTCTCAGATCAACGATCAAAGTGAATGAGTCAATCAGAACGTCAAGTGATACCTTCGATTCTTCTGTTCATATATGCAGAACGACTGATTTAAGTGACTATTCATGATCGAGTTTGTCAACAATAACATCTTGTTCTCAATCATCTTCTTGACTCTCTTCTTCATGAACAAAAGCTTTCATTCTCATATGAGCTTCGACTCTGACATCATTGAGTATAAAAGCACTCGCGAACGCTTGCAGATTGATTAAGTCAAGAATATATCTGAACAAATGAACAAGATATTGATCTTCGCTCATGAAGCTCTGATCAAAACACGAAAACAAATGATGAATTAAGCTAACAAGCATAGAAAGAAGATCAATTATGAGATCAAATCAAGAGTGTTTCTGAACAAACGAAACATTGTTACAGTGAGACTCTTCAAAAAATTGAATGACAAGATGCTTGACTCTTTTCAAATCATTGATCTCATTGACTCATTCTATAAATTGAAACTACTCAAGACTATGTGTATACATGATGTATTTCATTCAGAGCTTCTTCGTCTTGTCATCAATGATCTTCTGTCTGATCAGAAGAATGAACTCTCGAGATCAATAGTGATAAACGATGAAGACGAATGAAAAATTGACGATATATTGAACTCTTGATGATATCAAAGACGACTTCAATATCAAGTCAAATGAAAGAGCTATGACAATGATCTCAACTGATATAACGTTGACGACAACGAATTTATGAACGCTCAAGAGATGATTGATGACTTTCATATCAAATATTCAAGAAAAGCGCACTAAGAAACAAAATTTATGCGAACATGAATATTTGAGAGAGAGAAGTAATATTATGATTCTAGTCTTCGTCTATTCTTTCTAGCTCTGATTTAAGTTTCATTCTATTTGAGTCTAGTGAGCATTCAAGCTAGTAGTGATGTCATTGAAACTCTGCATCATATGTGTAAGATGTCAATTCTTTCGAGTTTAGCACAGAGTTGAAAAACACACATATAAAGAATCGAGTTCTTTTCTGTAGATACTTTTCTTTCTTAGCATTTATCTATTAGTTAAATGACACTTATATGACTCACTTTATGCTGACTTCTAACACGAATAATTTTGTTAACTATTATAATCTCTTTTATCAAAAGAAAGAACATTCTTTAATGAAAGATTTCTCATTGATTGACTGTCTGAAGCACAATGTTAATTATTTCACTCAAATCATCATTTTTTTTGACAAAATCTTGATGAAACTCAATCATTCATCTTTCATCAATGAGTTCAAGCATTCTTTGACATTGATGAAGAGTTTCAGCAACTTAAACATCATCAATCTTGCTTTGTCTTCATCATCATTTCATTCATCAAAGTTAAAAGCATCTTTGCATTGACTAGTAATTCTTTGAGTTCAAAAATCATCATTTTTGTGACTGTTGTTTTGACAATATTTTCATCTTTCTCTTTCTTATCTCTTGATGAGTCAATGAATCTAAACTTCGTTATTATCATTGTTCAAGATAAGATTTTGATCGTTTCTGAGATCAAGAAAATCTGCAACAAGTGAAAGCTATGCTACTACTGCAAGTTGCAACATTCAAGCAAAATTACTAAAGAATGCTTAAATAAGAAGCTCTTCACTCTGCATATCATGAACGTTTATGACAGTGACGTCGTTAATATAAATGAAGAAGTCTCATTGTTTGCAAGAAAAGTTTAGTTTCTGAGCTAAGTTACGTTCAAAGATCTGTATACATATCATCTTGTTTACTAGTTTTCATCTTTTCACTCTCACTTCAATTATATAAAAAATTTTCTGCTAAATCTGTCTTGAAACTCTTTGAATTTAATTTGACATTCAAAGATAGTCACATGATAGTGTTCTGTATTCTACATCAAGCTCAATTTAAAGTTCTTACTTTCACTCTGATTGATAATGAAGTCTTTGCTTATGTTTTTATGAATAAATTCTTCGCGCAACAACATCATCTTTTCTTGCATCAATTAATTCACTCTTGCAGACTTCAAGAATTTGATGATCAAGTTGCTTTAATTGATGACATTACTCATGTCGTTGAAATCACAATGATTCTCAATGAACACATCAAAAAACTATTCTTTTATGTCATTGAATTAAGTCAGTATCTCATCATCATGAGTTTATCATAACTTCATCATCACGTCATTGATGTTAATTTTGAATACAATATTCTCATCTTGTCTTTCTTTTTCTGTCTTAATCATTGTTGCTCATTTCTCATCAAGATCTATGATCTTAATCAACAAGAAGAAAATTTCTCATTCAAAGTTAACAAAGTAGCTTTCTTTCAATCTCACTCTCAATTCACTCACAAGAAACAACTCAGTTCATGAATTACTCACAAGAAGTAATTCAGTCTACAGATTGCTCACAAGAAGCAATTCAATTTACAAATTACTCATAAGAAGCAATTCAGCACTCAGTTTGCTTGCAAAAAGTAATTTAGTTTCTCATTTATTTGAAAGAAGTAACTCAGTTTTCAGTTCGCTTGCAAGAAGCAATCTAGTTTCTTATTCACTTGAAAGAAGCAATTCAGTTTTCAGTTCACTCACAAGAAGCAATTCAATTCTCAATTCACTTGCAAGAAGCAATTTAGTTTCTCATCTGCTCACAAGAAGTAATATAATTTCTCATTTGCTCATGAGAAGTCAATTAATACTCAGTTTATTCACAAGAAACAAATCTCATTCAATCTTGTCTCTCATCTGAAACAAGAAGCTTCTAGTCGTATTCTTCAAATCATTCGAAAAGAATACTCATTAAAAATCAAGTGTTGAAATTCTTTCTTCTTTAGAACTTTTGTTATTTCTTGAGCAGATCAATTCAATTGATCTTTTATACAACTTGACATAATTGAGTTAAAAGCTTGAAGCTTTGATCATGTTGCTAATGTCAAAGACATTGAAGTGTTTAACATCATTCTAAAGAAAATCGATGTCTTTTTGAATCTTGAGTTAATCTTGTCTTTTAAACTAGACTCTGATGAGTCAAAATTGCATCATGCAACTTTGACTGTCTGTTCAAAGAACAGCTCAACTCTTGCTCAGTTCTCATCTCGCTCTTAAGACAGTACATATAATAAGAATCATTGTCTGAATCTTCATCAAATGAAAAAGAAATTTCATTTGACTGCATTCACAACACAAGAAGATCTTAAAGTCTATTAACAAAGTAAGAACGTCGATTCAGTCACAATTTTATCATTCAAATATTTTGAGTTTTTAAACATCTTCTTCAAGAAGAACGTCGATATCTTGTCTTTGCATTGAACTCATGATCATGTCATACATTTTAAAGAAGATGCTCAATTCTCAGTCTTCGCTTTGTACAACATGAGTCGTGATGAAATTCTAGAACTTCGTTGTTATCTGAATAAAAATCTGAGCAAAGATTTTATTCAAGTCAGTCACTCTCAAATGATCATCTTTGTTCTCTTCATTAAGAAACTCAAAGAAGAACTTTGCTTCTGTGTGAACTATTGAGATCTGAACACTATCACAGTCAAGAATCAATATTTTCTGTCTCTGATCTCAAAAACGCTGAATCATTTAAGTCAAGCTAAAATTTTTATCAAGTTGAATATCATTTTTGCGTTCAATTGACTTTGAATCAAAGAAGAAAATGAAGCTCTCATCGTCTTTTGCACTTAATTTGAATTATTCAAGTATTTAGTCATGCTTTTTAATTTATGTAATGAGTCTGTCTTGTTTCAGAAGTACATCAACAATACTCTTCATGAACATTTAAATAAGTTCTGTACAGCTTATCTGAATGATATCTTGATCTATTTCGACAATAAACTTGAGTACAAGATTCATGTCAAGCTCATTTTGTGAAAGCTGCAAGAAGCAAATCTTCAGATGAATATAATCAAATGCAAGTTTTACATCACTTAAGTTTTGTATTTAAAATTGATAATCATCATTGAAGAAATCAAGATGAACTTTTTTAAAATAAACATTATTGTCAATTGATTCATCTTAATCAACGTTAAAGATGTTCAAAGTTTTCTAGATTTCGCGAACTTTTATAGAAGATTCATCTATGACTATAGTAGAATAACTATCTCGCTCACTCGTCTCATCAGAAAAGATGTACTCTTTGTCTGATTTCAGAAATGTCAGATTGCATTCAACACTCTTAAGAAAGTCTTCACTTTCAAGATTATTCTTTGTCATTATAATTCAGATCACAAGATTGTGATAGAAATTGATGTTTCAAACTATGTGTTCAAAGATATTCTCTTTCAGTACGATGAGAATGAAATTCTTCATTCAGTCACTTACTTTTCAAAGAAGCATAACTCAGTCAAGTGTAACTATGAGATCTATGATAAAGAACTCATAATCATTGTTTGCGCTTTCAAGAAATGATGATCAGAGCTTGAAGACTTTATCTACTTTGTTGAGATGATCACGAATCATAAAAATCTTGAGTATTTCATGTTAACTAAGCAGTTGAATCGTCATTAAGCTCATTGAAGTGAGTTTCTGTCTAGATTCAACTATTGCATCGCTTATCATTTTGACAAGATTGATGATAAGTTGAATGCTCTGACACATCACTCAGAAAATCTCTTTAAGAAGAAGAATACATTTAATTCTTGACATCAATATCAACATTAAACAATTCTGAAAACTCATGTTTTAGATCTTGATATTGTTAAGAATCTCGTCTTTGATGTCTTTGTATCATTCAGCTCACTCATGATAGTATTGTCAATGATCACTCAGAAAGAGCAAAAAGTTATGAACTGATCAGTCAAGTTTACTGATGATCAAACATCTATAAGTATGTTCAACGCTTTGTATGAAACTGTTACATATGCACACGTTTCAAGCTCTTTAGATAATGAACTCAAGAATAATTATGTTCTCTTTCAGTTCTTGAACGTCGTTGATGTGATGTTTTCATGAACTATGTAGATTCTTTATTGCTCAATATCTTTATGAGTATCACATATAAATATGTTCTAGTCTTTATTGATCATTTTATCAAAATGAAACATTTAGTTCTCATCACTTCTATGAAAGTTGAAGAAGCTATCAACTGCTTCTATGCTCATGTTTGAAAACATCATGATTTACTCAAGTTCTTCATGTCTGATTGAAATACACAATTCATCTTCGATGACTGAAAGCATATATGTAAAATGCTGAAGATAAATGTCAAGTTATCAACGATGTATCACTCTGAAATCGATGATCAAATTGAGAAAGTCAATGCTGTCATGAAGCATTATCTTTAAGTCTTCGTCAACTACATGCAGAATGACTGAGCTAAGTGACTTTCTGAAGTTGAATTTATCGTCAATAATGCATCGTCATTAATCATTTTAACATCATTCTTCTTGATCAATTCAAGTCAGAATTTACATTTAAACTTCAAGTCTTTTAAGTCTCTGTTCAAGAATCTTACATTTTAAGCTTGAAACAAGTTAATCAATATTGAAAAGTTCATCAAGAAAATGAAGAAACTAACTGAGCATTTACATAATGAGATGCTTATAGCTCAGATCATTTACGAATTCAATGTTAATCTCTTTCATCGTTCTTGTTTTAGATACTTCATTGAAGATGAAGTCTGACTGAATGCTCATAATCTCAGCATCGCTCACTTTGCTGTCAAATTAGATGATTGTAACGTTGACTTCTTCAAGATCAAGCATGTCTTCAAGAATAATTCTCTGATCATTGAGTTAAATCTTTTAGCATTCATGAAGATTCATTCAATCTTTTATGTCATTCTTTTGAATCATATTGCAAGTGATTCTCTCTTAAATCAACATCAGAAATCTTGAAAACTCATTATTGTCAAGAATAACAAAAGATTTTGATATGTAAACAGCATACTAAACTTCAAGCGTGATAAACATTATAACTCATCTTTGCTCAAGTATTACATTGATTGAGAAAATTACTTTTCTACTTGAAAGCTTTTTCATCTTCTGAATAATTGTGAGCAAATGCTCAATAAATATCATCTTGTCAACTCTGTCATTGAAGAATCATATGTACTGTCGTGTGTGATGTTTCAATGCTAATGTCAAGAACTTTAAGTTCAATCTTCATCATCTTAATTCAGTCTCAATTTGACTTAAATCTTGTTTAAATCTGACTCAGATGTAATTCAAATGTATTCTAGTCTCATCTGTGCATCATTACATTAAACTGCATTTCATCTTTCTTTTACTCAGATCTGATTCAGATCTTGTCTAAATCTGACTCAGACATTTCGTTTAAATTTAACTCAAATGTGATTCAAATATGTTTCAATTTTTGTACATCATCATATTAAACTGCGTTTCATCTTTCTCTTACTCAGATTTGACTTAAATCTTGTCTAGATTTGATTCAAACATCTTGTTTAAATCTGACTCAAATGTAACTCAGATGTGTTTCAATTCTTCATGCATCATCATGTTAAAATGCATCTCATCTCGTCTTACAGTACTCTGCAAAAAGTCACGATTACTTAAGCGAAAACACGTAAAATCGCGTATCTTCAAAACAATCAACCTTCTTCAACCACATTCATCATGCTCAGAAGAGCTTCGTTAACTACAATTTCTGATAATAAGACTCTCAGAAAGAAGCTTGATTTGTTGACTAAAGGGAAAATTACGAGGCAAGCTGAGCTAGAAGCTACACTCACTCAAATCAGTTGAAATTTGAACGTTTCTCGCACCATCATAAATGAAGTTTTAGAAAGACTTTGCACTGCACTCTTTGAAGTCAATAAATTCAGATCAGAAAGATCTTTATCAATTATCTCTCAAGCAGCTAGAATACTGTTACGTCAGTTACGATCGAAGTCTAAAATCATCTGAAGACAGCTGAAAATGAACATCGAGATTGATTTGAACGCGAGAACTCTCAACGCAACACTACGAGCTCACGAAATTTCTCACTGACTAGCTCTTAAGCGATCGAAATTAACATCTGAAGCTGCTCGACTTCGATTAAGATAAGCTAAAAGACATGAAAATTGAATCGTGAATCAATGAAGGAAAGTCATTTGGTCGAACGAGACATTCGTGGCTCGAGAATCAGGTAAAACACAAGAATGAGTGTTTGAGACTCGCAAACAAAAATGGGATAGAGATAAAGTGATGGAAATTCTCAATGAAAAGACCTTTTTCATTATGGTTTGAGAAGCTTTTTGAGGTTCTGAAAGATCGAATTTATACCTGCTCAATCGAGACTTCGAATTCAAAAAACACGACTATTCAGCAGTCTTCTACATTCAGATTTTGAATCACAATTTGTCTGGTATATGAGAGTCAGAACTAATGTTCATGCAGAATAACGCTTCGATACATAGAGCTCGAAAATCGAAGCTTTGGTTTCAGAAAAATGATATAGAAGTCATGAAGTGATCTTCGTACAGTTTCGATTTGAATTCAATCGAAAATCTATGAGTTCTACTAAAGAAGAAGATCTATAAAGTTTATTCGAATCTGAATTCGCTGAAGAATAAAGAGAACGAAGCTGAAACTCAGTTGTTTCAGATTTTACAGATAGTCTGAGCGAATCTACGAGAGAAGGTAATTGAGAGACTAATATTCAGTATGCTCGACAGATGTGCAGCTGTAATAATAGCGAAGAACTGGCATACCAAATATTGATCGGAAAATCATAAGTCATATACTACTAAATAACTAGCCCAAATATTGAAGTTCCTCAGCTGAATTTGATGGTTCAATGATTGATGCAGATGAGAGATGTATTGATTGAGAAGCGCGCGATCGTGACTTAATGCGAAGTACTGTACTCTTCAGACATCTTGCTCAGATCTGACTCAGATGTGATTCAGATTTATTCTAGTTTCATCTGTGCTTTATCACATTAAAATGCATTCACATCAATTCTTATTTCATTTCAATCTTCATCTTTGATTCTTTCTCATTTCATCTTGTTTCTTCTCATTGTCTTGCAGAAACTTAGTCTTGAAGAGAAAAGTTACTGTCATGATGTCAGATCATCAATTCAATTTAAAACATAAATCATTAATATTTTAAATAATCTTGATTCATTGAATCTGTTTTGCAGTTCAATGAATCAAGTCATTAATTTAGTCATCATTATCTTAATTTAATTTCAGCAATTCTGTTTCAATCATTTCAATTGTGTGCATGAACTTCTGCAATTTTAAGTCAATAAAACTACTGTTTAGTCTTGATTCTGCTCGATTCATGTATATAGAAGTCAAGCTCTCATTCTTTTCTTTCACTCTTTGTCTTTCATTTTATACATTATTTGATGTATTATCTTGTATCTAGATTTTATCAAAGTAATAATAATATCAATCTTTTATATTGATAATATCTTTAATCTAGCTCAGTCTTTGACATCAATCAATGTAATACTTGAGCAGAGATGAATTATAACATCTATCATGCTTGAAGTTTAGTATGTTGTTTATATATCAGAATCTTTCATCATTTTCAATGATAATGAGTTCTTGAAGTTTCTGACGTTGACTTGAAAGAAGATCACTTGCGATATGACTTAAAAGAATGACATGAAAGATTGAATGAATCTTCATGAATGTTAAAAGATTTAACTCAATGATCAGAGAATTGTTCTTAAAAACATGCTTGATCTTGAAAAAATCAACATTATGATTGTTTAACTTGACAGCAAGATGAGCGATGTTAAGATTGTAAGCATTCAGTCAAACTTCATCTTCAACAAAGTATTTAAAACAAGAACGATGAAAGAGATTGACATTGAATTCATAAATGATCTGAGCTATAAGCATCTCATCACATAAATGCTCAGTTAGTTTCTTCATTTTCTTGATGAACTTTTTGACATTGATTAACTTGTCTCAAGCTTGAGATGTAAGATTCTTAAGTAAAGACTCAAAAGACTTGAAGTCTAAATGTAAATTTTAACTTGAATTGATCAAGAAGAATGATGCTAAAGTGATTAATGACGATGCATTATTGACGATAAATTCAACTTCAGAAAGTCACTTAGCTCAGTCATTCTGCATGTAGTTGACGAAGACTTGAAGATAATGCTTCATGACAGCATTGACTTTCTTGATTTGATCATCAATCTCAGAATGATACGTCGTTGATAACTTAATGTTTATCTTCAACATTTTACATATATGCTTTCAAACATTGAAGATGAATTGTGTGTTTTAATCAGACATAAAGAACTCGAGTAAATCATGATGTTTTCAAACATAAGCATAGAAGCAGTTGATAACTTCTTCAATCTTTATAGAAGTGATGAAGATTAAATGTCTCATTTTGATAAAACAATCAATAAAGACTAGAACATATTTATATGTGATATTCATGAAGATATTGAGTGATAAAGAATCTACATAGTTCATGAAAATATCACGTCAACGACATTCAAGAATTAAAAGAGAATGCAATCATTCTTGAGTTCATTGTTTAAAGAGCTTGAAACGTGTGCACATGTGACAGTTTCATATGAAGTGTTGAACATACTTATAAATGTTTGATCATCAGTAAACTCAACTGATCAATTCATAGTTTTTTGCTCTTTTTGAATGATCATTGATGACACTATCATAAACGAGCTGAATGATACAAAGACGTAGTTTATTTGAGTTGAACACATACTTTCTTTCTTGAAAGTACAGATGATTCTCATGTTTTTCACACTTGATTAAAGAGATTTTGTTGTGATGTCATGCTTCATTGCGAAGTGCTTCAATTATCTGAACTGCGAATTTGTCATTAATTTCAATTTGCTTTCACAATGTCTGAGTGAAGATATCAGCAGAATCTTCATCAAGATTCAGAGTGTCTTGATTTAGCTGAGACTTGACATTTTCAACGTTGAATTCTTCGATTTCTAAATTCATGAAAGTTAGAATTTGCAAAGATGCTGAGATAATTGAGAACAGATGTAACTGAACTGAATCTAGAGCAATGATTTGTGATTGAAACTTCATGACTTTGATGTTAAAGATGTTGAGAGTGAGATTCTTAACAATATTGAGATTTAAAACATGAGTTTTCAGAATTGTTTAATGTTGATATTGATGTTGAGAATTGAATGTATTCTTCTCTTTAAAAAGATCTTTTGAGCGACGTGTCAAAGCATTCAACTTATCATTGATCTTGTTGAAATGATAAGCAATGTGATAGTTGAATCTAGACAGAAATTTGCTTCAACGAGCTTGATGATGATTCAACTGCTTAATTGATATGAAATACTCAAGATTTTTGTGATTCATGATCATCTCGACAGAATAAATAGAGTCTTCAAGCTCTGATCATCATTTCTTGAAAGCGTAAACGATGATCATGAATTCTTTATCATAAATCTTGTAGTTACACTTAACTGAATTATGCTTTTTTGAGAAGTAAGTGTCTGAATGAAGAATTTTATTCTCATCATATTGAAAGAGAATGTCTTTGAACACATAGTTCAAAGCATTGATTTCTATCACAATCTTGTGATTTAAATTATAATGATAAAGAATAATCTTGAAAGTGAAGACTTTCTTAAGAATGTTAAATGCAATCTGACATTTCTGAAATCAGATAAAGAGTACATCTTTTCTGATGAAACGAGTGAGCGAGATAGCTATTTTACTATAGTCATAAATGAATCTTTTATAAAAGTTCGTGAAATTTAGAAAACTTTGAATGTCTTTAACGTTGATCAAGATGAGTCAGTTGACAATAATGTTTATCTTAGAAGAATTCATCTTAACTTCTTCAATGATGATTATTAATTTTAAATACAAGACTTGAGTGATGTGAAACTTACATTTGATGATATTCATTTAAAGATCTGTTTCTTGCAGCTTTCACAAAATGAGCTTGACATGAATCTCATGCTTGAGTTCATTGTCAAAATAAATCAAGATGTCATTCAGATAAGCTGTACAGAACTTATCTAAATGTTCACGAAGAGTATTGTTGATGTACTTCTGAAATAAGATAGACTCATTACATAAATTGAAAAGCATGATTAGATACTTGAATAATTCAAATCAAGTGCAAAAAATGATGAGAACTTCATTTTCTTCTTTGATTCAAAGTTGATTGAATGCAGAAATGATATTCAGCTTGATAAAAATTTTAGCTTGATTTAAATGATTCAGCGTTTCTGAGATTAAAAACAGAGAATATTGATTCTTGACTGTAATAGTGTTCAGATCTCAATAGTTCACACAGAAGTAAAGGTTTTCTTTGAGTTTCTTGATGAAGAGAACAGAAATAATCGTCTGAAAATGACTGACTTGAATGAAATCTTTGCTCAGATTTTCATTCAAATAACGACGAAGTTCTAGAATTTCATCACGACTCATATTGTACAAAGCGAAGACTAAAGATTGAGCATCTTCTTTAAAATGTATGACATGATCATGAACTCAATGCAAAGACAAAATATCAACGTTCTTCTTAAAAAAGATATTTAGAAACTTAAAATATCTGAATGATAGAATTTTAACTGAATCGACATTCTTACTTTGTTGATAAACTTCAAGATTTTCTTGTGTCGTGATTGCAGTCAAATAAAATTTCTTTTTCATTTAATGAAGATGAAGATGAAAATTTTTATCATACATACTGTTTTGAGAACAAGATGAAAACTGAGCAAGAGTTGAACTGTTCTTTGAACAGACAGTCAAAGTTGCGTGATGCAATTTTGACTCATTAGAGTTTAGACTAAAAGACGAGATTAATTTAAGATTCAAGAAAACATTGATTTTCTTTAAAATGATGTTAAACACTTTAATGTTTTTAACATAAGCAGCATGATCAAAGCTTTGAGCTTTTAACTCAATTATGTCAAGTTGTATAAAAGATTAATTGAATTGATCTGCTCAAAAAACAACAAAAGTTTTAAAGAAGAAAGAATTTCAACACTTGATTTTTAATGAATATTCTTTTTGAATGACTTGAAAAATATAACTAAAAGTTTTTTGTTTCAAATAAAAAACAAGATTGAACGAAATTTGTTTCTTATAAATGAGCTGAGTATTAGTTGACTTTTTGTGAGCAAACGAAAAATTATATTGCTTCTTGTGAGCAGATGAGAAACTGAGTTACTTCTTACAAGCAAATTGAGAACTGAATTGCTTCTTGTGAGCGAACTGAAAACTGAGTTGCTTCTTTCAAATGAATGAGAAACTGAGTTACTTCTTGCAAGCAAACTGAATGCTGAATTACTTCTTGTGAGTAATTTGTAGACTGAATTGCTTCTTGTGAGTGATTTGTAGACTGAATTGCTTCTTGTGAATGATTCATGAACTGAGTTGCTTCTTGTGAATGAATTGAGAGTGAGACTAAGAAGAAGCTACTTTGTTAACTTTAAATGAGAAATTTTCTTCTTATTAATTAAGATCATAGATCTTGATGAGAAATGAGCAATAATGATTAAAACAAAAGAAGAAAGATAAAATGAGAATATTGTGCTCAAAATTGACATCAATGACGTGATGATGAAGTCATGATAAACTCATGATGATGAGATATTGATTTAATTCAATGATATAAAAGAATAGTTTTTCAATATGTTCATCAAGAATCATTGTAATTTCAATGATATAAGTAATGTCATTGATTAAAGTAACTTTTTTTTTGATTCTTATTCAATTCAACACTCATTATGAGTTTATGCAAGATTCTATATAATGTAGCGAGCGCTACGCTAGCGTAGCGCTCTTTTCGTATCTACTATCGCTTTTCTTTGCGCTTTATACTGTAACTGTTCTCAATGCAAGAACTCTATGAACTTGTTTCTTTTCTACTTTCTCTCTCTTTCATCTGATTCTTTAATGACGTCACAGTCTGAAATTGATTCAGTATGTCTGTCAAGAGTATCATTCAAATGATCATTGTTATCACACTCATGATTTCTAGAAGCTTTCTCAAGTTCATGATGTTCTCTTTGCATTGCATCGTCTTTCATTCTATCTTTCATTTAGAACATGTTAATAAAATGTGCTTGATTAACATTTGATCTTTGTTGCACTTGCACATTGTCATAATGATCTCAAGTACTCATCTTTCATGTAGAAATTGATTGAAGTCAATTTTTCTCATGCGTAGCTGCGTCAATAGTGCGCTGTGAGACTTTGCATGATCTCTGTGTAGATGCAAATGCTGATGAATCATCTCTGATGTTAAATATTGAAAATGAGCTGCGTTGAATCTTTTTCTTCAGACTACTCTTCATGTCTGTTTGATCTGTTTCTGTATGAGCGTTAATTACGTCATCATCTCAGTGCGCTGATGCTTAATCAGCGATAGAAACAACTCATGTGCATCGTCAATCATCTTGTCTGCTGCTTCATTTTCAAGCACTTCTGCATGTTCTGTCACTTAATGTAACTTCAGCATGACTTCTTAAGATTGAATGTTCTCATGTGCAGTCTGAACTTGTTGCAGACGTGTTTGATCTTTTGTTGATGTCATGACTTTCATTGCTTTCAGAGAGATTTAACTGTCACTGTATATCTTATATATTTTTTCATGACACTCTTAATTCGCTGTCACTACATCTGCAAGATGTTTCGTTCTTACGACTAACTCTTTCAGCTCATCATGATGAGTGATGACTAAAGTTGATTCTCTCAGTCTTTTATTTAGCTCTCAGTTCATTCTCATCGCGATCGCTGTAACATCATCTTTGCTGTCATTATCATTTGAGTAAACTCTTAACTTTGACGTGAATGTGTCAAGATTGTGTTGTCTTATTGACATTTTCTTGTTTACAACTATAACTATCTTCAATGATTCTGATCAAAGAGTCGCTGTGTAAAGATGACTTCAATTCATCTTCATTTGCTCAAGTGTTTCTTTTATTCACTTTTGCTTCAGCTGTAAAGATGTTTTACGCAGCTTTGATTTTCAATCTCTTTTGAGTGTCAAGTCGTTGTGAATTCAATGCATTATCATCTCGATAACTTCGTCTGATTTTCAAGAGTTCATGTTTATTATCAATCTTTGTATCAGCTTTTATAAGTGAATATCTATCGATATTGTGTTTATTTTTATCTGTAAAGTCTCTGTTAATGTTGCATGATAAATGTTGATGATCTGTTGCAATGCTTTTTCTTGCACTGATTTCAGCTTAATGTTCAGACTCTTTTGATGATCTTTCACTCTCTGTGATGTATATCATATGATGACTTCGTGACTAAGCAAAGAGCGTGTTATCCCGAAGTATATTTGCTTACTCATCGTCACTGATGAGTCTCAAATAGACTCAATGATTGTCTGCATGATCTTTTGTTTAATCACTAGTTTTGCTTTGACATGATGCATGTGAATCACTCATTTCAGCTTGAAGTTCAGTTGAATTCTCAAGACTCTGATATCTGATTTCAAGTCAATCTGATGTTTCATCAACTTTACATCAACTTTCATATTAAATCATTTAGAAGTTTTCATAAAGTGAATCAGCTTATGCTTTGTCATCAAGAATTTGATGTCATGCATTTTTGATCACTGTTCACATCTATCATAGATCTCGCTAAGAACTCTGCAGTTGCATTTCATAAACTCTTTGTATGTCAAGATATTGACATCATTCATGAAGTCTGTAAAGCTAGTTTTTAGCTTGATGTCATCACATGCTTCTAACAAGTTCGCATTGTAAAACAAATATAATATCAATGATAGCGAAGAGTTTTGTGATATGTTAATGTTCACGCTGCATTTCATCATTGTGTAATCATTAATTGTGATCATGATGCATTGATCTTTCAGAAAGTTCTTCACAAACTTAAGAAGCAGTTTAGAAACTTTTCTCTTCTTCATGTCGTGTAAGAGTTTGCTGTGTATCACATTATTAAACGCATTATTCTCATTCAGACTCAGCAGTGAGACTACTCTTCTTTTCATGTCACTTCACACAGTATGTATCTTTTCTGTAATTAGTTGCAGAATTGTATTTGTTGATCTGTGCTTGCAAGCTTTCATCTGAATGTTCAATATTAAGTTGCAAGCTTCTACAACATTTTGCAAATGTTCAAATACAATGAACTTCAATATTTTGCTCAGTGTGTTGAATAGCATAATTGATTTATATATTTTTGCATTGAAATAGTTTTTCTTGTCTGACTTTTGCATCACTATTGTGACTGCGCTCTTAAACTGAGTTGACTGTATTTTCTTCTGTAAACATCTTTCAAAGAAAGAGCGTATTTATTCTGATGCATCGTTGATGAGTCTGCGCATTATTCTATTTATATATTTCATATGTTTCAATGTCTTGTCAGATGTCACTTTGTAGATAACTCTTTTAATCTCACGATGTGTCAGCGAGACATCATTTTCAATCAAGAATGAGTACTTGAAGTTTATTGTATTCAGCATGAAAATTTCTGAAGATGATGAAAAGTGAGTCTGAAACATCATCTTCGCTTTATTTTGCGCTGTTGTGATAATGTCAAAGCATTCTGACTTCGTCAGTGAGAAAATTGTCGCTTGAGTGAGTGTATCTGTGATTGCATTTCTTGCTCATTTCATGATTTGAAACAGTTTTCTTGAGAATTGCTCGACATTCTGCATGATCTCTTGATATTCATTATGCTTCTGTTTTCTGATAATCTTGCTCTTCTTATCACATGCTTGAATGTACTTTACTCAATCATCAACGATTCAACAGTTTCTTCTCATTCATTGCATGCTCTTGATGATTTCTGTACACTTCTTCGTTCATTCTGCTTTGATCATTTCATGTGATCTCACTCAGAGAGTGAAAATCTTGATGATCTTTCTCAATGCATTCAATAATTACTTCGTGTATTCATTTATGCGCTGATGCTTCATCTTTTGATTTGACAGTAATTCTGACATTTGTTCTCTCAGAGTATTGATGAATTTCTCTTCATTCATTGTCTTTCAGTTGCAACGCAATCTTCGCGCTGACTCTTTGTAAACTCTAAGATCTATTACTGTCTGAATCAACAGATGATCTGAGAAGTTTTTCATTTCTTCATTGATTTCACATTGTATCAATCTGTTTGTGATGTTCTCTGTCGTGAAGATTAAATCTATTGTCATTTGAGATTCTTGATAATTTCTCGTAATTGTGTCTTGAGATAATGCTAGCGATGCATCGATGTTTGTGATCATTTTAATTAACTCATTCAACAATAAATGTTGTCTTGAATAGAATGATTCTCTTCATGTAAAGTGATGCAGATTGAAGTTTTCTACAAGAATGCTTTCTTTCAACATGTGCAGTGTCTTTTCAATGTCTGAAAGATTTTCTTTTTCATGAATGATTTTATAATTTCTGAGTGATGAATTGTATGCTTCATGAATGTGTATAACTTTCTGAGTTGTCTGTGCATCATCTGTTAATGTTTATAGCATAATTGTGTCTACATCTTTGAAGTGTTATGTTAAGTATCAGATGTTGCTGTCGATTCTCTTGTTTATGTAGAAACAGATTTTATCTTCATTATTCTTCAGCGTGAAGTCAACAATTGCTAAGCAGTATGCTTTGAAAATGTTATCAAATCATCAGAGTTCTTGAAGAATCAGAATGTCATAGTTCTTTATTTTTTTCTCATGTAGTAACACTATCATCATCTTGTTTCTGAACTTGTGAACGTTGTACTGTAGTATTTGAAGCTTCTTTTGCTGAGACATTAAAGTTCACATTTCAGACTGTTTAATGTTCTCTTGAGTGTTTGTGAAGTGCTTGCTTCACTTGTAAGATTCTCAACAAAAGATGACATTGATAACGACGTGACTGACGTTGACTTTGATTTATTTGATCTTGACTTCTTGATCAAGTGATTCAGTATAGTGTTTTCTGATGTGACAACTGCGCTGAACAGATGACTTTCATTCATTGAACGTCTCTGCTTTCTCTTCAAGTCGTTGTTCATCAGCAATTTCAGACTGATAAATGTTTCTGTGAATGTCTTTGATATCACTGCTTTGAGTTCTTTCTGCTCTTTTATGACATGATATAGAGATCTGTGTTTTGTGACTCTCTTTATTCTTTCTTTTTCAGCTTGTCGTTTATGACATTGAGAGTCAAAGACTCTGTATGTGTTTTGACATGCTTCACATTTTCACATGTTTCAAGTCTGTTTGTGAAAACAGTGCTTCAAGCGATGATTCAGCATGCAGTAAACGCATTTCTGCTTGTTTTTGCATTCATACATCTTGTGATCGTATTCTTAACACTTTAGACACTGATGCACTCTGCAGCTTGAGTCGTAGAACTGTGTGATCTTTATGTCGATCTCATGATATACTTTCTCATTGATCAGCTTGTTCATCATCTCAGCGCTGACTACGTGTATCATCAGTAAAATGTATCTCTTCTGCTCACTCTTCTTTGTGAGTCACTCAATCTTCTCGATCATCATTTCTGAATGTATGTCTTTGTTAATCTTGATGAGCATTCTCATCTCTTTCTTCTCTATGTTTTTAGACATTTCTTCAACTTTAATCTCATGTATCACTATCTCAAAACTGATCTTGCGCAGACATGCGTTCAACAATATCTTTTTGATTCAAAAATTATTTTTCTTCAATGTTTTTTTGCTGCTCTTTGTCTTGACTTGAAATATTGACAGTTTCAATCATCTTTTCATCGTCTTTATGTTCTTGCGCGTCGACAACGTCTTGTCGACGTTAATCTCTCTCACTCATCTCACTATGTTCTTCATTGTTGTTGTCATGATTCTCTTTACTTTTTCTTTCTCTTTGATGAAGATCTTTGCTTCAAATTTCTCACAATGATTTTGCACTGACGATGATATGTTGACGTTGAACACAAGATGACTTTCAAATGATGTCGTTGACTTCACGCTTGCTCTCTTCGCTCAGCTGTCAACGTGTTTTCTCTTCTTCACAAACTTTTTTTCAAGTCTGCTCATTATCTTTTTCAGTCTTTTCAGCTGATTCTTCATGCGCTGATTGACAGTCAACGCAGTGACATGTTGACGCGTCAGCTTTTCTATCATCTCTGTCAAACTTCTCATCTTTTTTCAGAGCATCAGCTCGCTGTTTCTACGTTCGTTGAGCTCATAAAGTACTCGCAGCTTGTGTAATTTCTTCTGTATATCTTTTGTCTTGACTGAATTCTTCTGCGAGATAGCAATAATCATCTTTCGTTCATTCATTAACGTCACGTCGATGATGCTTCTCATCTGCTCTTGATGATCAGAATGAAGCGCAAGCATCATGTCAATGATGTGCTCTGTCTCTAAATAGTTTAAGTAATTCGTTTTATTAATTTCTGTTTTGATTAAAGTAACTTGATCATCAAATTCTTGAAGTTTGCAAGAATGAATTAATTGATGCAAGAAAAGATAATGTTGTTGCATGAAGAATTTATTCATAAAAACATAAGCAAAGACTTTATTATCAATCAGAGTGAGAGTACGAACTTTAGATTAAGCTTGACGTAAAATACAGAATACTATCATGTAACTGTCTTTGAATGTTGAATTAAATTCAAAGAGTTTCAAGACAGATTTAGCAGAAAACTTTCTATATAATTGAAGTGAGAGTGAAAAGATTGAGATTAGTAAACAAGATGATATGTATACAAATCTTTGAGCATGACTTAACTTAAAGATTAAACTTTTCTTGCAAACAGTGAGACTTCTTCATTTATATTGACAACATCACTGTCATAAATGTTCATGATACGCAAAGTGAAGAGCTTCTTATTTAAACATTCTTTAGCAATTTTGCTCAAATGTTGCAATTTGCAATAGTAACACAGCTTTCACTTGTTGCAAATTTTCTTGATCTTAAAAATGATCAAAGTCTTATCTTGAATAATGACAATTGTTAGGAACCAGCATAGAGCGAGTCATATGAGTGTAATGTAACGAGTATATAAATGCTAAGGAAGGAAAGTATCTAGAAGGGAAGGGTCGACTATCTATATGACTCAGAAGAACATAAGCTAACTCTGAATAGAGTTGACTTCGGAACAAGTCTATGCCCTAGCGGCGAGCGATCGGCGATAGCTCTCAGAATAGCCATCAACATAGTCATCAACATAGTCATCAACATAGCTATCAACGAAGGTGCGTAGCTAGGATCGTAACATTATCCCCCCCTTCAACGATTCATGTTCGCATGAATGTATTTCCTTAGCCTTGTGTAGAATCGAAATGCCTATTGTAGCAGGCTCACTATGCGAGGTAGAAGTGCCATTGAAGCAGGCTCACTAGTTGCACGCGAACGAGTCGGCAGACCGGTTCACTGGTAGGTAGGGCGATGTGAGTAGGTAGATCATCGCATTGACGGAAGATGTCATTGTAGCAGACTCACTAGTTGCACGTGAATGTATGATCAGATTCACTGATGAGTAGAACGATGAGAAGATAGATCATCGCATTGACAGTGTCATTAAAGCAGGCTCACTGAGGGTTTGCTTCTCAAGATAGAGACTTCACGCAGTTCTATGACTGACCTCGTTTGATTATTCAACAAATTTGAAGAATTTCTTGCGAATCTGAATGAACGATTAATTCGCTGATCTTTGACCTAGTCGGATGGTTCCAATCGTTTGTTTATACTCGCTGACCAGCGCACGAGTCCGAATCTTTTGTTTATTCTCGCTGAATCAGCTCACGAGAAAAGAAAGGTGAGTGCTGCTGCACGAACGCAAGTCGCTAGATCAAAGTCGATAGAGGGTTGAAGAACTACTAGCAGAAGCATTCGAAGAAATCGATGCAGATTATTTCACTTCGCCTGTAACGAAGGAGCATTTATATAATGTTAGGGGTCAGCATAGAGCGAGTCATATGAGTGTAATGTAACGAGTATATAAATGCTAAGGAAGGAAAGTATCTAGAAGAGAAGGGCCGGCTATCTATATGACTCAGAAGAACATAAGCTAACCCTGAATAGAATTGGCTTCGGAACAAGCCTATGCTCTAGCGGCGAGCGATCGGCGATAGCTCTCAGGATAGCCATCAACATAGTCATCAACATAGTCATCAACATAGCTATCAACGAAGGTGCGTAGCTAGAATCGTAACAACAATGATGAAGTTTAGATTCATTGACTCATCAAGAAATGAGAAAGAAAGAAACAAAGATACTGTTGAAATAATAGTCACAAAAGTGTTGATTTTTGAACTCAAAAAATTACTAGTCAATGCAAAGATGTTCTTGACTTTGATGAATGAAACAATGATGAAGATGAAGTGAGATTAATGATGCTTAAGCTGCTGAAGCTCTTCATTAATGTTAAAGAATGCTTGAATTTATTGATGAAAGATGAATGATTGAGTTTCATCAAGATTTTGTCAAAAAAAATGATGATTTGAGTGAAATAATTAACATTGTGCTTCAGACAGTCAATCAATGAGAAATCTTTCATTAAAGAATATTCTTTCTTTTGATAAAAAAGATTGTAATAGTTGACAAAGCTATTCATGTCTTACTTTAAAGTTTCGCGAAGATATAAATGAGCATTTTCTGTCTTGAAAGAATTGTTGCAGTAATGATGTAACTTATGTTGTCAATTTGCAAAAATGAAAATGATACAGAAATCATTAACTTGATATTGATTCATTAAATTGAGAGTTTTCTTATCTATGATGAGTCATGACTCAACATAAATGATCTTGACTCGATGAGAAAGATAATGATCATCGTTCATGTTCATGCGCTGTATCAAACTCTGCTCTCATGCATTCAATTGATCTTTGTTTCTTTCATATTCAAATATGTCAAGAAGTTTCTTAAATCTAGAAGCAGTGAAGACAGCAACAAAGTTTGCAGAGAGATGAATGATGAAAAAAGATTGATTGTTCAAGATTTGTGCAAAAATCTGAACTATCATTGCAAGAGACTGAGAATTCAACTTTATATAAATTGAAGAATTAAGAATGATGAATAAAGATGAAGTGATAACATTATGTTGTCAAACTTGATTTTGAAGCTCTTGCATTATGCGAAAGATTTCAACTGAATTTTCGATCATACTTTGAGTGAACTGTTCAACAGCACGCTCATCATCAATTAAAAGATTTTGAAATGACTTCATTTGAGTGAAAGAATAACTAGATGAGATTTCAATGTATGAAAATGTTGCAGAAAGTGCATCGACAGTTTGTAAAGTGAACAAAATTTAAGAATTTAGCTAAAGTGACATTTATCACTTAAAGCGAAATAAAATTCGAATTTAAGCTGATCTTGTTAGACTGCGATCTGCTTTTGTCAACAAAATCTGTGTTTATTCATATATCTTTGAACTGTATCTTGTTTTTGCTGATAAAATCTGCGTTTGTTTATATGCACTGAGCTGAATTTCGCTTTCATCACATATGTTGCATATGTTGCATATGTTGACAATCACTCATTTACTCGCTCATTTACTCATCACTCTACATGCTTGCTCATTTACTCGCTCATTTACTCGCTCATCTACTCACTCATCTACTCACTCATTTACTCGCTCATCTACTCGCTCATCTACATGCTCAGCATTCTACTCGCTCATCTACTCGCTTTCTTACTTGCTCATCTTCTCGCTCTATTGAACTCTCTATCGAATTTTCTATCAAATGCTCTATCAAATACTCTATCAAACTTTCTATCAAAAGTTCTATCAAATACTCTATTAAATGCGTCGATCGGGTGCATAAAACACGTCAAACAGTGCTTCAAACAATGCTTTCTACATGACTTTCTATCTATAGTACTCGTCATCTTAAATGCTTAGCTATCTATCTTACCTACTTGATAATCTTCACTTCAAGCTCTATAGAATTGACGCTAGAGAGTTCAAAGTTTTCATCTTCTTTCTTTCTTCATAGTTTCTATCTTTCAGAACAACAACAATCAAAATACTTACATGTTCAGTTATCAACTCAGCTATTTACTCGTTCATTTACTAGTCAGTTTACTCACTTCAAAACATGCTTTATGCAACGTGTTCAAACATGAATTATTTGCTTCATGATTTACTTCATGATCTACTTCATGATCTTACTTCATTATTCATTGCTAATTAGCTCAATAAAAAGCATTCTTCATGAATCAATATTGAACTTTCTATCAAGCTTTCTATTGAACACTTTACATGCTTCAAAATACGCGTTGATCGAGCGCACAACATGAGTCAAATAGTGCTTCAAACAATGCTTTTCACTGAGCTATTTACTGAGTTATCTACTGAGCTATCATCATCTTTCTACTGATCTTTCGATCGAACTTTCTATTGAGTTATCTACTGAGCTATCATCGTCTTTCTACTGATCTTTCGATCGAGCGTTCTATTGAGCTATCTACTGAGCTATCATCAATCTTTCTACAGATCTTTCTACAGATCTTTTGACTAAACTTTCTATTAAGCTATCTACTGAGCTATTATTATCTTTCTACTGATCTTTCGATCGAGTGTTCTACTGAGCTATCGATCGAGCTTTTTACTGATCTTTCGATCGAGCTTTCTATTGAACTATCATTGATCTTTCTACTGATCTTTCTACTGATCTTTCTACTGATCTTTCTACTGATCTTTCAACTGAACTTTCTATTGAGTTATCTACTGAATTATCATCATCTTTCTACTGATCTTTCGATCGAGCGTTCTACTGAGCTATCTAATAAGCTATTATCGATTTTTCTACTGATCTTTCTACTGATCTTTTGATCAAACTTTCTATTGAGCTATCTACTGAGCTATCATCGTCTTTCTACTGATCTTTCGATCGAGCGTTCTATTGAGCTATCTACTGAGCTATCATCAATCTTTCTACTGATCTTTCTACTGATCTTTTGACTAAACTTTCTATTAAGCTATCTACTGAGCTATCATTATCTTTCTACTGATCTTTCGATCGAGTATTCTACTGAGCTATCGATCGAGCTTTCTACTAATCTTTCGATCGAGCTTTTCATTAAGCTATCTACTAATCTTTCAATCGAGCTTTCTATTGATCTTTCTACACGTCATTCAAGAATCAACTTTGTTTTCTATCGAGCATCAAATATGACTCTATCATACATTCTACGTGACTTCATATTGAACATTCTACATGACTTTCTACCTCATTAACTTTCTCATTGACTTCTTCATTGACTTTTTCAGCGCATATATTAAACTGTGTAAATAGCTATTATTTAGATAGTCAAATTAATTATTCAACGTTGCAACTATCAATGCTACAAGTATCAGAATCATGTTTGTTGAATTAAACATCAAAGACGCATACTGCGCTCTCAGAAGTTCTAGAAATGTTGACGCTTTTATGAATATGCATCAGCTAAAAGTGACGCAAATCTGAGACATGAGATTAAACGAATATTTGAAATATTGATCGCTAAAAGCATTAAAATCTGTCTCTGTCACTCTTTACAAATTGCAGATGTGTAGATCTTTTATAATGTCAGAAACTGAGTTAAACTAGAAATATAATCAATATAAAAGACTGATATTATTATTACTTTGATAAAATTTAGATACAAGATAATATATCAAATAATGTACAAGATGAAAGACAAAGAGCAAAAGAAAAGAATGAGAACTCGACTTTTATATACATGAATTGAGCAGAATCAAGACTAAACAGTAGTTCTATAACTTAAGATTGCAAAAAATTCATGCACATAACTGAAATGATCAAAACAAAATTGCTGAGACTAAATTAAGATGATGATGACTAAATTGATGACTTGATTCATTGAATTGCAAAACAGATTCAATGAATCAAGATTATTTAAAACATCAATGATCTATGTTTTAAATTGAGTTGATGATCTGACATCATGACAGTGTTGAATAAATCGCTTTCTTCTCTTTGATTTATACACATCATCATATCTGTTTGATCTTTTCGCTAAAGATTTTTGCTGAATGCTCATAATCACTTTGCAATGAAACTCGATGATACACTATCTGAATGACTTTCTAGTCGTACAAGCGAACATGATCAAAGCTCATAAATATGAGATCAATTTTGATAATTTGTACACTCAGTTAAAGTTTAGCGTTAATCTTAAAAAGAATCTTATCGACATCACATACATTTTTTTGAGCATTGAGCTTGATTCAATCAATATGATGACTCATCTATCATTTGACAAGCAGCAGAAGATAATTCAGCTCGTCAACAGCATGCTTACAAAGAACTCTTTATCATACAAGAAGTTGCAAACACTATTAAACTTTCTGTCATTTGCTGCAAAGATTGTGATTTCTGAAAGAGTCTTTCTCAGATGACTGTTTAACGATCTAATTATCATTAAATCACGTAAGCAACGCATCAATTATTCAATGTGACAAGATCTATTATGATGAAAGATGTTTCTTTCAAAGTGAAACAATGTACATTTACTTTGCAAATGCAAATTCAGACATTTTTTATATTTTTGAATTAACGCTTCAGATCTGCACGACATGAGAGATTACTATTTGCATCATCTCAATCTATCATCAGTTGCTAGTTAAACATTTTCTAATTGATTTAACATGCGCTTGAGTGACAAGCATATCAATGTCAAAAAAATGACGATAGTGCTTCAAGCTTTGACAGCATGACTTTTCATTTTCACAAGATGCAATCTCACTATATATGTTAGAGATCGGCATAGAGCGAGTCATATGAGTGTAATATAACTAATAGATAAATGCTAAGAAAGAAAAGTATCTACAGAAAAGAACTCGATTCTTATATGTGTGTTTCTCAGCTCTGTGCTAGGCTCGATTGAATTGACGTCTTACACATATGATGCAGAGTCTCAATGACATCACTTCTAGCTCGAATGCTTACTAGGCTCGATTAGAATGAAATCAAGGCGAAGGCTAGAAAGAATAGACGAAGGCTAGACTCGTAACATTACTCTCTTTTCTTGACTATTCATGTTCGCATGAATGTTATTTCTTAGTGCGCTTTTGTTGAATATTTGATATGAAAGTCGTCAATCATCTCTTGAGCGTTCATAAATTCGTTGTCGTCAGCGTTATATCAGTTGAGATCGTTGTCATAGTTCTTTCATTTAACTCGATATTGAAGTCGTCTTCGATATCGTCAAGAGTTCAATATATCGTCGATTTTTCATTCATCTTCATCGTTTATCACTATTGACTTCGAGGGTTCATTCTTCTGATCAGACAGAGAATCATCGACGACAGAACGAAGAAGCTCTGAATGAAATACATCGTGTATACGCATAGTGTCTGATAGTTTCAATTTATAGAAGAAGTCAACAGAGTTTGCGATCTTGAATGAATCGAGCATCTTGTCATCTAGCTTTTTGAAGAGTCTCGCGATAACAATGTTTCTTTCGTTCAGAAACATCTTTGATTCGATCTTGTAATTGATCTTCTTTCTATGCTTGTTAGCTTGATTCATCATTTGTTCTCGTGTTTTGATCAGAGCTTCACGAGCGAAGATCAATGTCTTGTTCATTTGTTCAGATATATTCTTGACTCGATCGATCTGCAAGCGTTCGCGAATGCTTTCATACTCGATGATGTCAGGGTCGAAGCTCATACGAGAATGAAAGTTCTTGTTCATGAAGAAGAAGATTAAGAAAATGACTGAGAACAAGACGTTATTGTCGACAAACTCGATCATGAGTAGTCACTTAGATCAGTCGTTCTGCATATACGAACAGAAGAATCGAAGATATCGCTCGACGTTCTGATTGACTCGTTCGCTTTGATCGTCGATCTGAGAATGATAGACGATGAACAATTGAAGGGAAATGCTCAGTCGTTTGCAAAGAAACTTTCATAGTATAGAGATGAATTGCGAACCTCGATCAGATACTATGAAGCTTGATAGATCATGAGTTCGATATACTCATTGAATCAGCATTTCAGCTGTCTTTTCGACAGTGATATTTTCATCATCAGTGATGCAAGAAATATAATGCCTTTCTTTTGACAATTTGCAGATGATCGTCAGAATAGCGTTGTATTCACTCGAATCAGATAGATCGATAATAAAGTTCATTGCTATGTCTTGTCATCGCTGTTCAGATATCGATAGAGATTGAAGCAAGTCGTTTGATTTATCTCTAGATGTCTTTGAACGTTGGCAGATATAGCAGTTTCGAATATATTGATCTATCGTTTTTCGCATGAATGATCAATAGTAGTTTCGCTTTATGACTTTCACAGTTCTAAGAATATCAGAATGATCAACTGACGATTGATCGTGCATCTCACGAATCAGATTCATTTGTAGAAGCTCGTTGAACGAGACTCATAGCTGACTATCATGATACAAGATTTCATTCTGAGTTCGACAATTCTTCAATTTGATATTTTTATATTGTGTCTCGTCTCTTGCTATTGCTTCGCGAAGTAGCGTACAATTCTCGTCGATTCTATTAGTCTCAAGAATCTGTTTATAGATTGATTCACTGATGTTCTCTTCTAGATCAGCAATTTTCATTCGATTCGAAGTCAGAATAGTGATTCATTGATAGCGAACACGCTCATCTTCTGAATCTCTGAGCACGACGTCAGCTCGACGAGTTAATGCATCGATCTTGATGTTCTGTTTGTCAGATCGATACATTATTCTGAAGTTGAAGTCAGCGAGTTTCTGAACTCAGCGCATCTGACGTCTGCTCAGCTCTTTATCTTTCATCAACGAAATGAGCGCTTGATGATCGATGAACATCTTAATAGAAATGTCAGTTAGCTTCAGTTCGAGTCGTCAGTGTTCAAATGCTTGAATGATGATCAGAAGTTCTTTATTATATATCTCGTAGTTGCATTCAGCAGAAGACATGTTCTTGCTATAGAAAACAATCGAATGTAGTACTTCTTCGTCATCATATTGAGAGAGAACTTCATCATTGACGTAGTCAAATGAGTCGATTTCGAGAATAGTCTTACGAGTTTGATCAAAGTGACGTAGTATAGAAGTCTTGATCATACGTCTCTTCATATGGTCGAAGACGATCTGACAGACTTTATTTCATTCAAATATGATCTTCTTTTGAGTGAGTCGAATCATTGAATGAACAATCTTCGAAAAGTTCTTGATGAAGCGTCGATAGAAATTGCAGAAGTTAATGAAGAACTGTATCTGAGTGAGATTATTGAGTGTAGATCAATCAACGACTGCTTGCATCTTTCGCGAATTCATCTTCAATTCTTCGATTGATATCAAGAGTTCTAGAAAGATAGTTTTCTGAACATGAAACTCGCACTTGTTGATGTCTATCTGTAGATCAGCTTCTCGTAGTCTATTCAAGATCAATCGTACATGTCGCTTGTGTTTCTTCAGATTCTTGCTGTAGATGATAATGTCATCTAGATAGATCTGACAAAACTGATGTAGATATTCGAACAACATGTCGTTCATATAGTGCTGATAGAACGTCGATTCGTTTGTTAATTCAAAGAGCATTACATGATATTTGTATGAGTCGAAGAAGATAATAAAGATAGTCAAATCTTCGCTATCTGAGTGCATACGAAGTTTATTGAACGCGACAATGATGTTCAATCGAGTCAGGTACTTGCTTTCTTGTATACGAGCGAGAGTCTCGTCTATCAATGACAAAGAGTAGCGATTTCGTTTGATCAAAGCATTGAGCTTTCTGTAATCAACGCAGAAACGCAGACTATCGTCTTTTTTTTCGACGAACAAGATGAGCGAGACGTATGATGCGAAGCTGAAGAAAATGAACTCTTTGTTTAGATGATCGATCAGATACTTCTTTATCTTCTGAAGCTTGTGATTGAACATCTGATATAGTCTGCTTCGAGAAAACATTTCTTCATCAGTCAACTCAATTTTGTGATCGTAGAAACGATGCGATGATAGCTGATCGATCATTGCTCGATCGAAGACGTTTAGATAGTCGTGATATTCAGAGAGAAGCTTGATCTTAACTTGCTCGAGAGCTTCAGCGTGAGAAAGCTCATGCAGATTCACTTCTTCAGACTTGTTTTCAGCTGTAGTTATGAGTCGATCGATTTTCAAGACAATAACAGCAAAGATCTTGACATCTGAACGTTTGACTAACATTCTATATGTCGCTGTTTCTATCATTGCTATGTTCATTGAACTGAAAGAGAATGATTTCAGAATGAACGTTGGTTTAGAATTGACGTTAGTCAAAGTCGCGTCACGCTGTTTTAACTGTTCAATGAACTTCTTGTTTTGACTGGTTTGAGATGTAACGAAAGTGAAAGATCTCTTCAGTATATGAGTAGAAGTCAAGCTCTTTCGTTTCGTGATTGATTTATTGCTTGAGAATAGAGCAATCGATTTCTGACTAGTAGGGTTGAAATTCGAAAATCGAAGAGAATTGATTCGCATATCAATTACTAGGTCGATTTTGTTCATTCATGTTTTTTCGAGAATCATTTGATGTTGATCTAATCGAGTGATCAACATAGAAGCTGTGTCAATCGTATGATCTTGAACAGTCAGGTTCGAATAGATGGCATGAATAATGAGTTTCTTAGCATAATGATCGTCGAATTCTCGAATTGACTTCGCTTTGATCAAAGTCAGAGACTCGATTTGCAACTGATCACAAACAATCTGCGCGATCACTTCATCAATGAACGAATAGTCAGCAGCTTCGATGTCAATCAATGACTTCAATGAGTAACTAATTTCATTGCTAGAAAGTACACATTCAGTAGTCAAAGATTCAGAAGCAAAAGAATCATCTGATCTGCTCGTTGTTGAAGAAATTAACACATCTTTCATCGCGCCTTTGATGAAAGTCTCTAGTTTTTTGCCTCGCTATTCTCGAAAGACATTTTCTCATTCTCTTTATTCTTCGAAATGATGATCTCATGTAGACGAGAAATGAATGCACGAGATGCAGAAGTGTCGATCTTGTTCAGCTGAGAGCAATTCTTGAACAAATGATCGAGAGTCTTGCAGATGTAGCAGATAATTGACAATCTCGCTGACTCAGAGATAGAAGAGATAGTCGACTTAACATAACTGATTATCAAAGTTGTTACTGACAGAAAAGTAGCGTGTTTATCAGATATGACAGTGACTTTGACGATGACAGTGCGACGTTCGCTGCGAAGCTGATAATTGACTCGTTGTTTACTATTCACATCTTGAAGAAAGATTCTTAAGCGAGTGAGCGAAGTAAAGTTCTCTGAACAGACTGATAGAGCGTTCTGCAAGCGATTATTGATTTTATTCTGAAGATCGTTCATCAGAATGCAATTATCGTATTCGAGATAGCTGAATAGCTTCATAAAGTCGAAGTAGAAGACATTGAAAGACTTGTCTGCTTGTCTCAGAGCGTTGTACTCGCGACGACACTTTCGATTCTTATTCAGTTCATCGTATATTTCTTTCAGATGCTCAAATAGCTCGTCGATTGAGATGTATGAATGCGAAGCGTCATGTTGACGTTGAGCGAAGATGTGCTCAGCAGCATCATCTTCTAGTCTAGATATCACATAGGCAATACAGATATTCTCATTATCGAAGTGATCAGCATTTGTCTGAAGCTTGTCGTCTATCTTGACTCTTCAGCTGTCTCATGTCGATTCATCTTCATCAGTGAATATAGATGAATTCGAAAACTTGAAGAACTTGTGATGATCGTTGTCGAATAGAGTGAACGACTCTCGTCGAGTATGATTCTCGATAGAAGCTCGAGACTTCGTAGACTGTCGAGGTCGAGAATGATTCGCTGAACGCTGTTTCTTTTTGAGACTCAGTACTTTCTCTCGTAGATCGACGATAGTCTCTTCTTGAGTGTTTATTGTCGTTTGATTGATCTCTAGCTCATCAAGTCTCTTGATGTGATCGACTTGTAGATCGATTCATTGCTCGTTGAGTTTCAAAGTCATGTCTCGTTGATATCTTAGCTCGATCAGCATCTTGATGATCTCGTCTGACTGATCGATAGCTCATTGACGAAGTTGTTGATTCGTGTTGATGTTTCATGAGATAGCGACATTCTGAGATTTCGCTGAAGCATCGAAAGAAATAAGAAAAACTCGTCTACTAGCAGTGCTTCTAAGCAGACGAGCTGTTCGTGACTCGACTGATTCAGAGTCGCGTGTCATTGTGAGAAAGATAAAGATAGATAGATAGATTTGATTGTGATAAGATTGAGTGATTAATTTGATAAATTTGAGTAAATTTGAATGTGTGTTTTGATGAAAGTAATTCGAAGAATTCCTTGTGAATTTTCTGAATGAACGAAGTAGATTATTTCGTATCGTCTACACGTCGATAGCAGAGTAGTTGATGAGCATTTATCTAATGTTAGAGATCGGCATAGAGCGAGTCATATGAGTGTAATATAACTAATAGATAAATGCTAAGAAAGAAAAGTATTTACAGAAAAGAACTCGATTCTTATATGTGTTTCTCAGCCCTGTGCTAGGCTCGATTGGGTTGACGTCTTACACATATGATGCAGAGTTTCAATGACATCATCTCTAGCTCGAATGCTCACTAGGCTCGATTAGAATGAAATCAAGACGAAGGCTAGAAAGAATAGATGAAGACTAGACTCGTAACAATATATAACAACAACATAGCTGTTGTTATCAACATAAACAAGATCTTCATGCATGAAGAAGCAATGCTGCATCTGTGATGAATAATCTTGCTGACGACTGCGCATGATATCTGCATACATGCTTTGTGAATTTCAACTCATGAAAATCATCTAGCTGATTTGCTTTCTTGAGCGAAGTTCAGTACTATTTGTTGAGATCATGTCTAGAAACTAATCAGAGTGCGTGCGTGACTAGAATGTTTGATCTATAGAGATAATTATAACTAAGACTTTAAGAATACAGAAGAAAGAAGATACAAAAGACAAGAAGAACACGCTCTATATAGTAGTTATTCAGATCGACGCTAGTCTCAAAGAAAACGTGTTGATACACAAGAAAGATGTTGATTCAAAAGATGTTTGCAACACAAAGAAATGTGTTTGTCATAAACATCTGTTAACTATTCGTAACACAAAGAAGTGTGTTTATCTAGAAGATAATAGAAGCTGATTAGAAGATGTCAGAGAAAAGAAAAGATGCTGAGTCATATCTGAGTCAAATCTGAGTCAAATCTAGATCAGATCTCGACTAGATCTTAACTAGTTCTAATCAACTTTGACGCATTCGTAACATTATCTCTCTCTCTGAAAATTCATGTTCGCATGAATAAAACAAATGAAACGCAAAAATTTTCACTGTTTTTCAATTTAGTGTGACTTGTCTGAATAGAGCTTATAAAATTCAACTAGAACTTCTTTCAAGCTCTTGAATTCTTCTTTATCAACATAGTATCATTTATTGTTTCAATCTAGTCTCGTTCATTTGATCTTGTATTGTATTCAATCTCAATATTATCTAGAGTCTAGAATGTCATCTATCTTTCAATGCTCATCATCTTCAATAGTGAGAGATCTAAATGATTCTGAATGCTGTTCTAGTAAGAAATCATCAAAATAAGAACGTAATAGCTTCAAACTGAACATTGAATGCAGCTGCTTCATGCTTATTGATAAATGAAGATGATAGAAGATCTTAACTTTGACAGTGATTTGATAAAGTTCTAGCTGTTTGTCTTCTAAATTCTTACATGATCTAGTTGTCTTTATGTTTCTAAAGAATAATCAAACTCAATCATCTACTTCATAGATGACGTCTTGTCTATGTTTATTGACTGAGCTTCGATGATCTGCTTCGTCTTTTTTAATTGCTGACGATCAAAGATAAGCAGCTCTTTCATTTGAATGACAATATCATCTGCTTTTCTAGCTTCAAGACGTTTACGAGTTGTTTCATAGTCAGTCGTATCTGAATCGAAACTCATTCGTGAGTGAAAACTCTTATTGAAGTAGAGTGAAGTCATTGAGATGATCGAGAAGATATTGAAATTCTCGCTGAATTCTATCATTGATAGTCATTTTGCTCAATCATTCTGCATGTAATTACAGTAGATTCTAAGTTCGCGTTCGACGTCTTGATTGACTCGCTCTGATTGATTATTGATTTCAGAATGATAGACTGTTAATAGACTAACCGTGATTTTTAGTCGCTTGCAAAGACTTTGTCACATTGTTGATATGAACTGAAAATCTTTGTTTGAAACAATGAAACTGAGTAGATCATGAAGTCGATAGACATTTCATAGCATGATTCAAACCGTTTCTTCAACTGAGATGTTTTCGTCTTCTCAATGACAGAAAACATAGTGACATTTCTTGATGAGTCAACATATGATTGTGCAAATGACGTTATAATCTTCTGATAGAGATAGCTCAGTGATGAAGTTTATAACTATATTCTTTCAGCGTTTCTGTGAAATCGAAAGAGAATGAAGAAGTTTATTGATGCTATTTCTAGATGTCTTGCTTCATTGATAGACATGACAGTTTCAAATGTAACGTTTAATCATTGCTCAATGATCTGATCAATAGTAGAAACGTTAAACTAGATCAATAGTTCTTTGATTGTCAGAATGAGAGATAAAAGACTGATCATGAATTTTCTTTAGTAATTTCGTATGCATATTCTCAGAAACTCACAGTAGATCTTTTCTGAACAGAACGTCGTCAACGATCTCACAGTGCTTCAATTCAGTGCTATGTAGCTTAAGCTTGTTTTCACTTATAGCTTGTTTATACTCATTGCAAAGCTCATTCGTCTTGTTGACATCTTTTACTCACTGATAGAGATCAATCTCAAATTCAATAGCTAGAATATTTATTCTATCAAGTGTCAGAATAATCTGATAACGATCTTCAGTACGCTGAGTTGATTCAGAGACGTCGATTAGAGACATTCTGATTAAAGCATTGACTTTAGTGTTCATTTTGCCTGATCGAAAAATGATCTGAAAGTTAAACTCGAATAGAATGTTTAGATAATTAACTTGACGTCGAGTTAACTGTTTGTTTTTCATGAAGATTTTCAAAGTCTGATGATCGATGAACATCTGAATGAGCAACTCAATGCATTCAAGCTTGAATCTTCAGTGTTCGAAACATTGAATAATGATCAGCAGTTTCTTGTCATAGATGTGATAATTGCATTCAGCAAGAATCATGCTCTTGCTGTAGAAAGCTATCGAGTGAAGAACATTCTCATCATCATACTGAGATAGTATTTCATCTTTGATGTAGTCAGATGCATCGATTTTCAGAATAGTCTGTCGTTTTGAATCGAAGTGTCGTAGAACTGAAATCGAGCTGATCTGTTTCTTTAGATCATCAAAAGCTTGAACACAGACTTCGTTTCAAACAAAAGACGTGTTCTTTCTAGTCAGCTGAGTGAATGATTTGACTAGCTTCGAGAAGTTCTTAATGAAATGATGATAGAAGTTAACAAATTTCACGAAGCTCTAAACTTCTTTTAGATTGATCGACGTAGTTTAGTTGACTATGACTTTCACTTTGATAGAATACATACGAAGATCTTGTTCTGATACTATGACTTCTAAGAAGACGATTTCTTCTACATCGAATTCGCACTTTCGAATATTCATCTGTAAATCAGCTTCTTGTAAGCGATTCAATATCATTTTGACATGTTGCTTATGTTCTTGTTGAGTTTTGCTGTAGATCAGAATGTCGTCTAGATAGCCTTGACAAAAGTCATTTAGAAAGTCTCATAGAACATCATTCATATACTGCTGAAACGAGACTGAATCATTAGTAAGTTCAAAGAGTAGAATCTTTAATTTGTATGCTTTTAAAGCGATAATAAAGATAGTATAGTTCTCACTATCAGAGTGCATTCGTAGTTTGTTGAACGTTGAAATGATATTCAATCGAGTCAGATGCTTGCAATCAACTATTTTTCCAATCATCTCATCTATTAAAGATAGAGAATAACGATTTCTTTTGATAATAGCATTGAGCTTTCAATAGTCAACGCAGAATCATAGATCTTCATTTGCTTTTAGAATGAACAGAACAGATGAGAAATACGAAGCTTTGCTAGAAGTTATAAATTCTTTGAAAAGATTCTTGTTCAGATATTTCTTTACTTTCGATCAGAATACTCTCTAGAAGTATGATTTGATTTGTGACAGATGAAACAGATTTCAGCTTGTAAATCAATGTCTTTAACGCTAGTTAAAATCGCGTCATGCAACTTTGAATGATCGACGAATGTAGTAACTTCGATCTTTCTATAGAAAGTTCTTGATCAGCAAAGATGACTTACTTTCTGATCTTGATCATCGATTTCTTTTCTTTGATGTCATTCATGACTTGATGCTTATTGTTCACATGAATCAGATAGTTACAAATTTCGTTCAGAGATTCTGACTGAATCAATTGATTACTTCAAGCTGCACGAAGACGATAGACTATCTTGTTTCGTAAATCAATGATCAATTGCTTTTCGTGATACTCTAGATAAAAGAACAGACGTTGAAACATTGAATAGAAGTTGCTGAATTTGCTCTTTTCTTGAGAGAGATTAGTATACTTTCTTCGAAAGTTTGTCTCTTTGTCAGAATCATTGTATAGCTGAGCAAGTTCATCTAGTAGATCATTGATCATTGAATAAAAGTTCAATAAATCTCGCTGACGTCTGACTAGAATGACTTTGACTGTGTCTTCACTGATTCAAGAATGAATGTAGACTAGTATAGCTTTGTCATTGTTGAAATGATCGACGTTGATTTCTAGCTTGTCACGAATTTTTTCTTGTCAATCATCTCAGATAAATTCTTTTTCATCAGTAAACAGAGATGAATTTGAAAGCTTCTGAGATTGCTTGCTGAATGTGAAAAGAGTAGAAGTCGATGAAGTGACATCTCTAGTCACTTGCAGTTGATGTTGTGCTTCAGTCAATTTGTTCTGAAGCGTCTGATTCAATTGATTCGATCATTTCTTTGCTCAATCAATTTCTTCAAAACGAGTCTTTCATATTTGTTCGCTTGATATCTTGTCAAATAGTTCACAAGCTTTCACATTTAAATCTCGTTGAGTTCGAAGACTGTTTAAATCTTCTAGAAACACTTCTGAGTCTTGTTTGACTCAATGTTGTAGTTGCTCTACATTTTTTATATTTCAGAAGATAGAAGCTTTCAGAAGTTCATCGAAAGTCTGAGAGTGAGACAAAGATTGACGACGTTTTCATACAAAGTCAATTCTAAGATATTTCAATATGTGAAATGATAGCTTCGAATAAATGACTGAATCTGAAGTGACAGAAGAATAGAGACTTTGATAATTCTCGAATGAATTTTTCACAGATGATTAAGTCATAGCGAAGAGTTGACGATCGAGCGAAGAGCAATGCTTAACAGTATGAAGTGAGATTGTTGTTTTAGTGTTTTAGTCTTCAAAGAAGAATGTTGCTGATTTGAAGAGGTTTTTTGTGATTCTCAAGCAATCAACAAAGATTCTTTATCATTGATTCTATTAATCGATTTGTACTAATGCTACTGACTGAGCGATAGATTCTCTAGCAATCACATGATCGTATGTTCTCGTTGATTCTATTGATTTCTTGATGTTGTTCTGTCTTTCGATGTCATCGATCATCAGATACACAAATTTCTTTATACTCGTTTCGTTGTCAATCGAGTGAATTTGAATGAATATAGAGATCAGTATCATGTGATTAACGAATTCTTAAAGTAATGTTGAAATCGTGTCTAGAAACTAATCAGAGTGCGTGCGTGACTAGAATGTTTAATCTATAAAGATAGTTATAATTAAGACTTTAAGAAGATACAGAAGACAAGAAGAACACACTCTATATAGTAGTTACTCAGATCAACGCTAGTCTCAAATAGAACGTGTTGATACACAAGAAAAATGTTGATTCGAAAGATGTTTGCAACACAAAGAAATGTGTTTGTCATAGACATCTGTTAACTACTCGTAACACAAAGAAGTTTGTTTGTCTAGAAGACAATAGAAGCTGATTAGAAGATGTCAGAAAAGAAAAAAGATGCTGAGTCATATCTGAGTCAAATCTGAGTCAGATTTAAATCAGATCTCGACTAAATCTTGACTAGCTCTAATCAACTCTGACGCATTCGTAACACTATTGCTAACGAGTTTTCTCAGCTAACTACACTTCAGTCAATCAGCGCAAGTCGTTGAGCTTCTGATACAGCGAGATTTTTCTTGATCACTCAGCAGTCAGATATCTTTGATGAGATCTAACGACGTTCATCAAAGATATCTATGATACAGCAAAAAGAAGTTACTCTATGTTCTGCTTCTTGATCATCAGAGTCAAATATTCAACTTCAATCTCAAATCTGATCAGCTGATCAGTGAATTTAAAAGACAAAATGATCAAAGTCAAGATCATTAAAATTTATCTCATTGATTTACAATCACATCACATTGACATTGAATATTCTGATATTAAGATTGAGACATTTCATCACTTTACATTACAATGAATCATAGTTGAAATTCGAAGACTTCAAGATGATGATCAGACTTGCAAGCAAAGATTTATAATACAAAATCTACTGCTACTATTACTACGTCAATTTGATCAATTTATCATTGAAGAGACAACATGACATGTGTCATTTTGCCTAATGTTTGCGAGCTTTCTGTGCATGAGCGAGTTCATATGAAGTCAATCGAATAGAACATTTAACTTCAAACAGTGACATCTAATCAGAAGTTTGATTATCTTTCAGAATGATTCTTTGCAACTCATTTTATTGAGCTTCAAAATCAATTCTTTCAGACGTGAGATGACATTGATCATCGCTGTCATCGACGACGAAGCGTGTGTTAAAAACTCACTCGTCAATCTGTTTTCAAAGTTTTCTGCATCTCTGCTGACGTCTCTGTTTGACTCAGAATATTCATACACGCGAACTCACGTCATCGAGATTCTGCGTAGAACGCTAGTCACACTGAGCATAGAAGATCGCTACTCGAATCACTTCTTTCGTCGAGATGCTGCTATCTCAACTCGTCAAGCAAAGCTTTCGAAGAATGAAATTCAGCTGCTAGAGAGGTGAAAATTCAACAGCTATCGCTTATACATTGAAGCTCACCCTAGCTACATACTAAATGTCTCTAGAAGACATCAAAGATAGTCACTTTCGATCAGTCGACTAGAGTCAGTTCTCGTCGATCTCGATACTTCGTATCGACGTTTCTGGGGTTTGAGAGTGCTTGACATCTTAGAGCGGCTTCCGGGGCAAATTTTAGCCCTGGAGACCGCCAGGGGCCGCCGGGTTTGCCCAAACACATATAATATATATTCGTTCAAACGGAGGCGATTTTTGTCCAGTAAGGAGAATATACTGCTCATGAGCTCAGGATTTTGTCGAATCAGATCATTGAGTACCTTACGGTGCTTCTCCGTGAACTTGCGTTCTTGCTCCGCATGGTGGCGTTCTTGCTTTGTGCGGCTCTCAGCCTGCTCGCGAAGCCTGCGTTCATTTACGGCACATTGGCGTTCTACTTGAAGCTGTCCTTGTAGGTTCTTCAATTGTGCATCCATATCTGAGGACATGATGGGGATAAGTCTCAACGAGGACTGTCGCAATACGAAGGCACATCATCTAGCGATGCGACTCGATTGTAGCGAGCCAACGAAAATAGGGATGGAAACAACTGCTGTCAGGATTAGCGGATAATTGATTCAAGGGATAAGACTCTTCATCAACAATATTTACTTGTATAGTGTCTGACCTTTTACTAAGAATTCAACGATGTCAGTCGTTAAAACTGTGAAAAAGTTAAACTTCTTAATTTTCTCCTGGCATAAGCATCTGAAATTCGTGTTTGTACCTATTGCTTACGATGTTAGATCTCTCGACAACTTCGAATCGAGATCAGTTCCAACGTGGTGAATCTAGAAGAGAATCATGTCGACTCCTCGAGTTTGTGGAATGCAGCGGAAGATAGCCTTGTTAGATGATGTGGAAGAGAGGTATGGCGAATTTCGGATTTTATATGTCAATGGCCAAGTGTTCTTGACAGAGAGTGTTGACTTACTGAATCATAGTACTCGCCAGGGTTCTCTTTTTGATGTTTGAGACAGAGAGATGAGACATAGAATGACAGAAGCAACTGAGAAAGATGCGCAGTGAGTAGAAGTAAAGGGCCATCGAGATGGTGAATGTGTCAGACTGTTCGAGTGCTGTGTCGTTTTGCTCAGGAGACAAAACGAAGCCAAGAGAAAGACAGCACCTCTCACAAGTTGTATATCTATAGAGATAATCTTCTCCGTGCACGTACTTCCCTTAGGGTGGCTCCTTCTGAGTCAGAGACAGAAACACATCGTGCACAGCCCATATCTTGTCCTTTGTTGTGGTAAAGAGAAAAGAAGGCGTAAGACCTTGTTGTTCGGGAAGTGCTCGCCCTCGCCGTGCTGCTTGAGTTGTCTCGTATCGTGTCGAAGACACAGAAATTATCTATGAGACTCTTAATCCATTGTTGAAGGTATCGGTAGAATTGAGAAGGATTCCTGAGACATGATATAAGTTTTTTCTTCCTTTTCAATAGTTGCCCCGATCTTATAGTAGCGTGAGTTTGCAAAAGCTGCAGGGAGATCGGGACTGTCTGGTTATAATCCCAAATCTCTCTCGATGTACACTTTGCTTCGCTCTTTCAATTCATGAACCTTCCTCCAAACCTACCTGTTTTATGGAACGCATTCGGAATCCTAAACCCCCCCCCCACCCCCCAATCTCCTTACTTCTTCAGCCCGGGACTCTGCCTTAGTCGCTAATGCTGCTTCGACTACCCGGGGCGAAATCCTTGAAGAGTTGGGCAGCAAAGAACCGCTAGCCGCAGGAATGTAGGAGCCGCTGAGTTGGCTGGCGGAGGTAATTCCGGGTAGGGATCGCCATCCTAATCGGGGAGGTGAGATTAATAAGACATGGACGTATAGGATTTGGCGATATAGCATTTTGACTAAGCTGTGGAGGTGAGCCAGTTAGGGGCAATGACATATCTTTGCGAAGCTGCTATCGAGAAGCCTGACCAAGGATAGCCCGATACAATTGTACTTGCATACACATGCAGATGAGAGTCGTGCTCGATAGGAGTTCCTAATAGTGGCTAGCTGGAATAATTTCTTGAAGTATAGTTCTTGCAAACGAGCCTCTTGTGTGAAGCTTCAAAGTTTCCGAAGGTAGTGCATTTTGTGAAGCTAGAGAGTAAGAAGACGATGTACAAGCTGAAATTAGAACTTAAAAAGTCGCTCTACCATTCGTTCTGGATATACTCAAACGTGTGGTTGATTTGGGGAAAATGCCTTCCGATACAGTGTTCGAGTCCGTAGTTCGAATTGCTAGAAGAGTGGTTGTGATACAGGTAGAATCCCATGCTCTCCATCTAATGGTACCCACAAAACGCCAAGCTGGATGCATACAACAATGACAACGAAGTAGATATTTTTCAGGTAAACCCCTACCTCGCCTGCGTTCCGGCTTTCTCAAGCACAACCTCAGGTTTACTCTCCTCACCCTTCCTTACCTTCATTCCTTCCTCCTCAACATCCTCTTCTCCTTCGCTCATGCCATGTAGTACCTGCTCGGCCTCGTTCGGCGGGCCCCTCGATTCGCTCGAGACCTCGTCCCCAGGGGTGCTTTCCGTCTCGCCCCCACTCATCTGCCATTCCATAAGCTTGGTGAAGGCACCATTCGGGTTGGTGCTGAGGTCCTTGTAAGAGCCCTGTTCGGCAACTTTTCCGTCGGATGAAAGCACAATGATGGTGTCGGAGCGCTTGATCGTGGAGAGGCGGTGGGCGATGGAGATGGTGGTATTGTTGCCTCTGAGGAGGGCGGTAAGAGCAGAGTTGACAAGGGTTTCTGATTCGGCGTCGAGAGCGGATGTAGCTGTGATGAGACAGTTAGTTTAGTAACGATTAAGCAATGGTATCGCATTAATGCCGCTTACCTTCGTCTAGGATCAGGATATCTGGGTTCTTGACCAGAGCTCGAGCAATTGCTATGCGTTGCTTCTGGCCTCCTGACAGCATAGCTCCCCTTGCACCGACAGAGGTATCTAGGCCGTCCGGGAAATCACTAATAAAGCTGCAGTTGGCTTTCCTCGCAGCAGCGATGATTTCTGATCTCGTCGCGTGGGGCTTGCCGTACGAAATGTTCTCTGCTATGGTGCCTGAGAACAGCACTGGTTCTTGAGCAACAATGCCGATTTTCCTCCGCAAAGATTTGACGTTCATCGTAGAAATATCGACACCATCGATCTTGATCCTCCCTTGCGTAGGCGAGTAGAAACGAAGCATAAGTGATGCGATGGTCGATTTCCCTCCGCCTGAAGGTCCAATGACGGCGACATTTGTCCCCTGAGGAATCTCAAAATCTAAGTTGCTGAAAATGTCGACGGCAGGCCGAGTGGGATAGCTGAAAGATACGTTTTCGAACCTTATGGGCCCGCGTGCTGACTTTACAGGCAAACCGACGGTAGGAGAAATGGATGGCTTCCTGTCTTGGAGCTCGAACAGCCTACTGGCAGCTCCAACACCTTTCATCAGCTCTGAGTAAAAGCTCGATAGTCCGAAGAGACTAGATCCCGCGTAGGCCGTGTACATTAAGAACGACGTCAGTTCGCCGATACTAATGGTTCCTGATTTCACCATGCCCCCTCCTACATATAAGAGTGCTAAAATAGTCACATTGCCCATCATACCAGTCTACTTAGTATCAGTACCAGTCTAGAAACAAGGTGAGTCAACATACAGTGCTGAAAAATGTAGCACTTATGAGCGCCTCTTTCTTGCCAAGCCCAAATATCTTCTTTACTTGGTGATTATACCGGGAAACCTCCAAAATTTCACCAGCGAATGCTTGACTCGTTCTCACATTGCCAAGTCTTTCTTCCGCGATCTTAGTTAGAGTCCCCAGGTTCCTTTGGATTTTCCGGCTAAGATTCCTGATGGCGCGCCCATAGAAGAACGCCCCAATGGCAACGGGTGGAAACATGAGAGTCAGGATACCAGTAAGTTTCACACTAACATATGCCATCAGGCCAAATCCAGCTCCTCCACTGACTAAAGCCCGGAGTCCGTCAGATAAATTCTGTGTTATACTCTTCCCAACAATGATCGTATCTGAGCTTAGGCGAGAGATGAGATCTCCAACTCTGTTGGCATCAAAGAATTCAGCATCCTGGATTATGGTACTTCGGAAGAGCTGTGACCTTAGGCGCGCAACGATACGCTCCCCGACTATTCGAAGTATGATGATGCGGCCATAGTTCGCTCCTGCCCCTACAGCTAAAATCCCACCCAGAGCAATGTAAAATGTCGAAAGGTCCAATCCGAAGAGCTGGTCAGTGCCATCTTCCGACTTCGTAGCAATATCCAGTATTTTGCCGATCGAGAATGGAACAGCCATAGTGATCGCAGATGATACCAGTAAAAAGACAAATGCACATCCGAGAATCTTGGCTTCCGGTCTAGCGATCTTTATCAGCCTCCAAATTTCTCCCAATCCTGCTGTTTGACCCTGGGATTTTCCATCCTTTGCCAGACGTGCACTGAGATTGACTTGGGCGGCTTGCGAAGCCTTCTGGGACATCTCAAAACCCCGCTCGTTCTCCTCGGTTTCCAGAGCATCGTCATTCTCTTCCTCGCCCACTGTCTTCTCATTACGAACTGCAGGCGAGTTCGCTTTCCTTCGCGTGGGAGAAGTGGGGAATAATCGGGGTAAAGGTACAATCGCTGGTCGAGGGTTGGAAGCCAGGAAACGAGGAGAAATTATGGAGTGTGGGCTTGCATGCAGAATGGAGGTCGAGAAATTCCGCTTGAGCGGGAAGAAGGGAGTGAAGGTTTTGCATTGCGCAGCCTGATATATCAATCTGCTTTGCGTAGGTGTTTGGTGATTGTGGAGGGCACTCAGCGCTGGAGGCTTGCATAATCGCCGTAGAAGCAGTTCAGAGCTGCGCATGACTTGCTACTTGATTTCCATCCACTGCTGTTATCGGCTTTCCCGAAGTACTACTTTGGGAGGGATCATCGCCAAGGGTTGATTTGCAGTCTTTTGGGAGAAGCTGTGAAAAGTACATCTGAACATGGCGACCTGGAGGGAGACTAGAATAAACTAGCGGCATGACGACGGTAAGGTATCGTAGGGCTGTTAGTCCAAGCTCGGCCATCCCATTTACGACACAACTCATCAGCATATTCTGGGCTTTTATTTTAGATCCTATCACGATCTTCAATCTCTTCCTTGATGCTCTTCTTTCAATAGTCTCTATCTCGTCCCACCACTGTAGCCTATCCATCCACTTCATCAATCATGCCACCTCCCTCAATCTTATTCCGTATTGCTTCCTCTTCCTCTTCTTCGAAACCCTCGCCGCCCTCTGCGGCGTCTACTTAACCCTCGTTCAACCCTATTTCTAAGTCTTCAGCTACGTCCTCAATATCTCCCCCTACGATCTACGCTCCCTTCCTGCAACCCATGTGTGCGCAACTTGCCGGGCTTTTTACTTTCTTCGCGTGGCCATAAGCCATTGTCCTGCGCGTTGCTCCAAACGTAAAGGGATGGAAAGCGGTGCTGTTTCGGTAGTCATTTTGTGATACGTTATTTTCATGGGATGTGGATTGTTTTGGGTGCAGACTTGTGTTTGGACCCAAAGAAGGGGGATGAAGGAGTGTAGTTATTTCGTGATGGTTTACGGTCCGGGAGGGATGAGACTTGCGTTTAGCGCAGGAGCGATTTTGTAGGTGGGAAAGTGATGGAAGCGGTGTGAGAGCTCGATGGTGGATCTCGGACATAAAATACGAGGAGATCGTGGACGGTAGAGACCTTTCATCTCATACGACTACGAGGATATTTGCATTCAATGTTCACAAAAAACCCCCTTCTTAATTTCCTTCTACATTCCCGGTGGTCGAGCGGTACTAGTTTCTAAGGTCTTGAATAACTCTTCTCGGTTCTTATAAATCGTATCGACTCCATTCTCATCCTGCGTATCCAGCATTGCGAATATATCTGGCTTGAGATTTTCGGAATGGTTGCGAGCAGCTTCCAACACAGTATCGAAGCGACACCTAACAGTCTCTGTCGAAAAGTCTTCCCAGCTATTGACCAATAATGCTGTCTTGTCATCCATTGATCGCTTGTCTAGGACTACAAATGCCTTCTCTCGCCACCAACCAGGCGCCCCCCTAATGATTCGATCAATCCAGTGTACCAAATCATCGACACTAGCGTGAAGAAATTCGTTCTCGGTGATCTGAACCGGTGGGTAAGTCCATAGTTGCGTGTGTTCATCAATTACAAAGGCTCGTCTGGTAACAAGGTGAAAATATTGTTCCTCGTCGTATGGTTTTGGCCCTTCTGGAGTCTGGATATCGTCCCCTGCTTTGGACTGACTGAGAAAGTCGTTAACGAACTGAGCACGCATTAGCATGAATTGGTACACTGAATGAAGTGTCGAAGAGATCATACATCGGACGGAAGATCTTCGACAACAAAGAGAAATATTATGATAGGATTTACGCTCGTGAATGTATGGTGAGGATGTGAGGGGTATTTGGAGACCATTATGTTGTATGGTTGATGTGGCAGAGAATGTCAATAGTAGAGGTGGTGAATAGTAGCAAATATGAAGACCGTAGATGCACTGAGATTGAAGGGTTGAAAGAGTATGAATGAAGCAAACCACCACCTATTCATATGTGGGGGGCACAGGAGGTAGCGTTTCGACGCCACGTAGATGAACCGAGCTATGAAACCAACAAATGTTTCCAAGTCTTGCTGCTCTTGATTGCTGGCTTGTAACAAGGAGGAATGTTCCTCTTGTAACAGATCCTACGTCTGTTGAATCTTTGACCAGCTCAAAGAAGTATCTGTTATGACATCAGATGTCGTTTCGCGGCGTGACCAACTTGCTGTACCGCAAGGCGGTGGGATTTTCACCCTGAAGAAGACGTAAAACTGTCAATATCAGAATTGATTACAATTTTGCCCAGGTCAAACTTCCGACTTGTGCTCGCACCAGGTACTCTAACAATCGCAATCGCCATAGAGTATCTCTGATACAACACTAGAAGCGGGTACAGTAGGATGGTGCTGTGGCAATGACTCCATTCCATTCAGTCATCTGTGATGCTGCTGTTCACTTGCGTGGTCAAGCATCATTTGGTCTGAGGCGCTAGCCCGTTCCTCAATGAAGAAGACATTCTATTCCTCTATATACACAGTCTCTATGTGTGGCCATGATTGATTGTTCCTAGCACACAAAAAAGTACTCGCCTCATAATTGTTGGTGGCGATACCTACCTATAAAGCTCTAAGGCTTCCGTGTCAACGGGCTCAGTCATACACAGTCTAAGAGGGTCCGTCGTGCATGGTAGAACATTGCACGATCGTGTGTCATCTTCCTTCGAACTGGCCTAGGTCTGGTTTCCTGATGCTCCATCATGTCCGTTGGAGTCTCGGGACCTGCGAGGTTCTTGAAGGCTGATCCGGCGTTAGGTGGATTCTATCTGCCTACGGAGGTACAATCAAAATTTTGAAACTTCCAGAGTAGCAAGAGGTTCCATAGCATTAGAAGGGTAGGGATATGGAAATGCTCCCCATCTTCTGTTTTGCGAAAGATGTGATGGAAGACTGTTGGTTTCCCACAGTAACGCCTTGTGGGATTTCCGTCCTGTTTCAGTCAAGTATGAGATGAGACCAAGTATTACTCCTCTTCATTAACAAGATTGTTGGGTCTACCATCTATCCAGAGTATATGAGTATAAAACAGAGCTCTCATACATGAGGCAGCGGTCTTTCTTATCAGCGTTCTCAGTTTCCATTGCATATTACTTGAGGCGATAATTGGCAAGCTCCCTAACTTTTTCTTCATCCCACTGTTTCTGTTTTTTCGCATTTTACCCATCCCATTTCAGGTACAGATTGAATCCCACATTATGAGAGCCGTCTTTCCCGCGATTGCTTCCTTGCTCTTCGGCATTGGTTCCGTCGTCGATGCGCACCCGGCCAAATCCTCCCAACCCACGCAGTCACCTTCGAAGACCGTACCCATAAGACACCCTACAGCCGCATAGACTACTGGAGCCCTGGAGAGTGGCAGTAGAATAAATGGATTAAATGCCCTTACAGCTCCGTTATATACCGGCTCCGTATCTACAGGCATTCCTAAGAATGGTAGTGAGATCAACGGGACAAAGATCTATGTAATTTTATCAACTCTCGCTCCCATACCAGCTCAGGCTACATGGGTAAATGAGTACTCACAAAGCAACTGGGGCAATGGTACTTCCCTCCATAATGGTACTTCGCTCGATAATGGTACCTTCCTTGTTAACGGTACTTCCCTTGACAACGGTACTTCCCTTGACGATGGTACTTCCCTTGATAATGATACTCCCCCTGGTAATGGTACTTATGTTGGAGTACGTTCCTTGTAGAAACGGCATTTACCCCATGGCTCCAGGAGAGACCGAAGAGACACGTATCGGAACCGCCATGGCATATGGCTCAATGAGTACTACTTCCAAGAAGATGAACTACGGAACCCCGGAGGTCCCCGTCTCACAATTCAAGTAGAAGATTACCGACAGGAACCTGACATGCTTGCTATGCGTTTGGCAAACCGACGGCCAGAGTTGGATCAAAGTCAGTTTCCAGAATATGTCGACGAACAAATACCCACCCAACGAACAAACCCTGCACCTGCTCGTGTTAATGGTGGGAATGCTCGAAGGCCAAACAACCAGCAACTGCATGATCGTCTGGGCATTCAATATCCTCCTTACGCGACTACGCCAGAGTCGCGAAGCGGCCGGAATTTGCAAGATGAAGATGCTCGAGGTGCGTCAAGACGCAACTGGGATCCCCGCCAGCGAAGCCCACGACGATCTCACGGCTTTGTCTCGCAAGACCAGCAACGAGGTAACCAAATAAAATTCCCAACCATAATCATCATTATGACTGACATGAGCCAGTCCAATCGAATGTGTACGCCGTAGCACCTTGGAACGAGCCAATCCTTGAGTCATACGATCCCTATACTTTGCCCTCAACGTATGTTGAACCTTTACCTACAATCCCTTGTGTGCTTAGTAGCAAAGCTTGGCTTACTCGATTCCTAGCCCTTAATCCCGAGCCGATCTAGACTCAAGAATCCGTTATTACCAGGATAACACTTGGGCATATGACGATACTCGTCCGTCAGGACCCCGCCGCGAGGGATACTATACGGTCACTCGATCGCCTAGAAGGTCGAGATCTCCAAGGGGCAGCAAGCTATAAAGTGAAATAGCTCATCGCCCGTTCTCGACATGGCAGCGGCGAACATTGCGCCCATGCTTTATATGTGAATCGAAATGCAATCATAAAGGCGAAAGCCAGTCAGGGGTAACAATAGATGGAGCGCGGGGGTCTCCAGCATCAGCCAATAACATATAATCTCGTCGAACCTTTTAGAGTGATACAAAAACCAGCAGGGCTGGAAAGTGTAATAATCTGGGAGCAATATATAGTAATAGTAGCTTCGACATTATAAGTCATTCTTATCAGTCTCACTGTTACAATCACTACACATGAATTGCGACTCTTCATTTTAGTCGAGGAGTGAGAAAGCTACAGTAGCTACACAAGTAATAAAAATTAGAGAAAGTCGTACCATTCAAGCGGTAATCAGGGCATCCGCAACTTCTCTCGTACATTTCTCTGACAATACACTATCTTAAAACAAAAACACGGAGTCTACAAGTTCAAAAGGTGGGCGAAACAACACCATCTGAAAGTAATTCTTTTACTAACCGTTCTCTGTAGCACGGACATATATATCAAAAGCCACTGGCCATTGTACCTAAAGTCACCTCACGCACATCCGACGATGAACTGGCGGCAGTGGGGATGAGAAATTGCGAGCCGGCTAACAAGAGATATCGGCGTAGGTACAAGGATTCTTCAAGTCGCAAGCTGTGGATATTTCTTTTTTTTGGGAGGGGGGGGGATATTTGAGTGGAGTGCGGGGCCCACAATTTGGAGTTTGTCAAGAGAATGGGAAAGATTGACATCTTTCAAGTGAGAGATAGAGACAAGCGGGAGCAGAGAAGTTGAAGTAGGTATGGGATGTGGAACATGTGAAAGGCAAAAAAATCGTGACCGACGTTCGCGAGACAGTGGATTCAATAGACGAAGATAGGTACTTAACGGGTAAACTCAGGGACTGTTTCCTGTAAGGTCAAGAGCAGACGACTCCAGAAATAGGAGGCGAATTCATTATAGCCTACAGTGACTAGCATACAGTCAAGCTATGCGGGAGGACCTCTCGAACCGGTGCATACAATATCCGATCCAAACCCCTCAACACATGCAAGTCGAAGACTCGCAAGGTGGAAAACGGAAAACGAAGTCAGTGTGACAAGCCGATGCACGAACCAAAAGCCACGACACGTCTTTCATTTCTGCATCATGAGCTGAACGAACTCGTTATCTGGCAAGGATCAGTCAGCGGTGCTCGAAGTTGTATTCCCATAGTTTCTCACAGTCAATCCTTCCATCCCCATCCTGGTCAGCCTCCCGGATCATCTCGTCCACCTCGTCGTCTGTCAACTTCTCGCCAATGGAGGTCATTACATGGCGTAGTTCCGCAGCTGAAATAAAGCCATTGTTGTCACGGTCGAAAACCTTGAACGCTTCTCGGATTTCTTCCTCGGAGTCCGTATCCTTCATCTTACGAGCCATCATTGTTAGGAATTCTAAAAGCAAATGGGATCAGTAGGCTCTCCACGAAATGTGCGGGTCCAGAGTGGGTTTTTCATACCTGGAAAATCAATAGTCCCGTTATTGTCTGCATCCACTTCGTTGATCATGTCCTGGAGTTCAGACTCGCTAGGATTCTGGCCCAGAGATCGCATGACGGTACCCAATTCTTTTGTAGTGATTTGTCCTGGCAGGTTTAGAAATGATTAGTCTTCGGTCCTTGAGATTTCTTGTAGGGTAGCAAAAGTGTTCGCTATCCGCAACGTATTCCGCAAGCGCCATCCCTTTGAGTTTAACCCAAGTCGTAGGGTGGATAGGGAAATTTGGGGTAGTTTGGACTCACCATCGCCGTCTTTGTCCTAAAGTAGGGGGAGAAGTCAGCCCCTCCCTTGCGCAGCACAGGGTCATGAGTATACTAACAAACAGAGAGAATGCTTCCTTAAACTCAGACACCTGCTCCTCGGTAAGAGAGTCCGCCTGAAAAATGAACTGTCAGCTTAGGCGTCCTTATAGTAAGTAGAGCTAAGCAGGAGCCTCATTAGGCGGGGGGAAGTGGGGGGAAACAGCCATAAGCCTACCATGTTGGGGGTTAATGTGACTATGCGTGAGGGTAGTGGTGATAGTTCTGCAACGAATGACTTGAGGGTATTGGATATTGTTCAATGTTGTAGGTATGGGGTGCAACAGGTTAAGTCGCTGTCGATGCGAATTACGAGGGTCTCGCAAGGCTGACCGATTTGCACGAGCCAAGAGATCCCTGAACGGAGATTGCCGGTAATGTGGGAGGTGTTGAACAACATCTCTTACTCCCTCACTTTGCTAACAACCACTTTCAATACTCATGGCAGTACTTGACCAATAATTTTCATTTGTAAACCTGTGTTCCAGGCCCTTAGGGGCATCTGGAAAAGATGTGGAGAGATAGAACCAATCTGTAGGCGCCAACCCCCAGAGGCTCAAGTCTCCGAGCTGATGTGAGCTTTGTAACAGCTATATATCCTACCGGCAGTCCTATGCCCACCACCCTGCTAAGAGACGAAGAGTCGTAGGTGCACCTGCCAATGGCTTCTCCACGCAAGGATCGGAATCTGAGGAGCGCCGCGGCCTTATGTCAACTGGGGCCTTTGAGGATGACGGAGATGCAATCATTGAAATGGACCTGCTCCCACCGAGATGGACGGATGTTCAGGAAGAAGTCACTGAGCTTCTAGAACGAATAGCAAAGAAGTCAGCAAATTTAGAAAAGCTGCACCAGAAGCATGTGCTGCCTAGCTTTGACGATGAGGATGTCCGAAAAATGGAGGAAGCAACGATTGAGCGGACGACGTCGGAAATCACTCGCGGCTTTCATGACTGCCAAAGGGCGATCCAGAAAGTAGAGATGATGGTTCGAGAAGCAAAACGTCAAGGTGGAGTAGCCAGGGCGGATGAGACGATGGCTCGAAATATCCAGGTTGCTTTGGCCGCCACAGTGCAAGAGGCCAGTGCTGGCTTCAGGAAAAAACAAAGCAACTACATGAAGAGTGCGTAGCTCTTATTGCGAAGGTTGGAACCGTTCTGCTGACATGATATACAGAGCTTCGCCAGCTGGGAGGCATGTCATCTCCTTTCAATGGATCATCAAGCCCTTCCCAAAACCCGTATACTGATCCGTCTATGATGGAATCCGAGAGCGATAAGTCATTCTCCCAGTCGACTCTGCAGCAGACCACGCTGCAGCAAACGACCCAAAAACGTCTCAACAGCAATGACGCTGCCATTGCACAAAGAGAGCGAGAGATCAACGAGATTGCCAAGGGCATTATAGAACTGGCGGATATCTTCAAGGATCTTCAGATGATGATCATAGACCAGGGGACGATGCTCGATCGGATCGACTACAACATAGAGAACATGGTGGTCAATGTCAAGGAAGCCGAAAAGGAGCTTGTTGTGGTATGCCTGTTTGCACTGTAAGAAGGTTAGCAATGCTAACACTTTGGATGTAGGCCACTGGGTACCAGCGCAAGTCCATGAAGCGCAAGATCCTCCTATTTCTTCTCCTCCTGGTCATTGGCATGTTCATTCTCCTGCTGGTGAAGCTGAAGCGTTCCACCGCTCCATCTGGTGATCCTTCAAAGGAAGTGTTACTACAAGTGAATAGATAGAGGGTCCGTATCCAACCATCGAATACGCTTTAGCTTCGTATCGAAAAAGGGATATTTATTGATTTGTTCAGTATATATATTTCACACGAACTCACGAACATCGACCATAACAGATTTGAAAAACCACTTCAAATATCAACCTTTTCATCCACGACCATACAAGCTATCCAAGTCGATAGCTTACTGTAAGTACATGAACTCCTGAGCTTACCCTATCATAGTCACGAAGTGGCTAATTCGTGACAAAGCAAACATGGCAAACACCAAGAAGTTTTTAATAAATCAGATCAAGCTCAAGGACCAAACGATCAAGAAGCGTAAGTGATTTGCCTCCATCTTAATAGACATTAATACTGTTACCAAGTCCAATATCAAACTAGCAGCTCAACTAACCCTTTCGTAGTGAAGGCCAAAATCAGAATGGCGAAGATGTCGATCGGATTCCTCCGGCGTTTGGGCGCCATCACCACCACTTCTCCGCCTGCGGCCCAAGACTGGACCGTGGGGCGTACTCCTGAGGAGGAGGCGGGCAACCGAAGTGGAGGGGAGGAGGAAATCAATGCCGAGCTGAGGGAGGAATTGACGATCTTGCAAGACAAGATCGAGAAATTGAGGTCAGCGGAATGTGTGAACTGCGAGGTCAGTTTGGGAGATAACTTGGTTTTTGTGGGCTTGTGAGGATTCGTTTCTGGGGATTTGGCAGCTGGGAACTTGTCTGCCAATTTATTCTAACTAGAAATTTTCGAGACTTTAAGTACCAATAGACTGAACATTTGGTGGCTAGTGACCTCCACTCTCTGCTCTCAACAGTTCCGCAACATCATCATCTAAGTCTGCCATTGCATCTTCCCCACCCCCAAACCCCTCATCATCCAACTTCCTTTTCTTTGCCATCCCTCCCCCTGCACTTCCCGGACTCCCCGCGTAGAGTCGTACCGGCGGCATCGATAACGAGGAAAGCAGGTCTGAGCCTGCTAGTGATGCCTGGGGCATAGAGGAGGTGAATTGGGGCAATTGTGAGGGGAGAGTGGAAGGAGGTGAGGTTTGGAAAGGGGTTTGAGGCAAGGGTTTGGGGGGTGTGAGGGTTTCAACGGGTGGAGGAGTCAGTTCTTCGATGTCTGGGCGCTCGGGCTCAGTTTTTGAAGGTTCCTGAGGTGTAGCTTTGCCGTTCGTGTGGATATTGGGGGTTATGGGCGAGGATTCAGCGGACAGACCGCGCATGATGCCGTCTTCGACCTCGCGTTTCTTGGCTTCGGCACTGGCTTTACGGCTAACGAGCTCTGAATGCTGGGATTCTTCTGCGCCCAATGTTGTGCGGTTTGTTTCGAGGAGTTTTTCGAGCCCTTCCACAAGCGCGCGGCGGGCTTTGATACTCTCGGATACGGCACCCTCAGCACTGGCGAGGGATTTAAGGAGGGCGCTGAGGCGGGCAGCGTGCACTGGGGGTGTTGGGATTGTTTTGCTTGGGTCGGTGAGCTTGTCGTACTCGCTGTTTGCGGTTGCTGCGAGGCCAGTGGTGGAAGCTACTGCCTTGGAGACAGCGATCTGGAGAGGTACGAGAGGCTGGATCTCCAAAGGTGCTGCTGGGCCAGAAGAGTTGGAGAATAGTGAGCCACCGAGCAGTGGTTTCTTACCCGAAGAGCGCGATTTGTCAAGCTCATCAATACGGGCTTCGATAGCTTCTTGGATAGGGGGTTCGAAGATTTGCCGCTGGCGCCATACCTCAATGACGCGACGAATTTTCTGCTGAACTTCGTTGGTAGCACCTTTGTAGGCGGTAGCAGAAGCTTCAGCTATAATAGGGGAAAAAGCAATGAGGAAGTCATCCTTTTTCCTGGCGCGGGATTGCTGGGCGACTTCATTGGCGAGGTAGATGAGGTTGAGGCGCTTGTTGGCACCAGAATCTTTGAGACGTTGGAGCCAGATGGTTGCGGTGCGGTCTGCATGTCTCCTGGAGAGCCAGCGGTCAGCGGCGCATGGAAGAGAAGCGGATGCACTTGGGGAAAAAAGTACCTATGGAACATCACCCATTGAGCGACAGTCACGATGCTCTCCTGGGTCTCATTTAGGGCTGAAAGCTTCGCCTTTACGCCATCATCTGTATACGCCATTCTGGCTTGCTACAACCAGCCAGAGAAGTTGAGGGTGTTGTGGCTGCTAGGCGTGCTAGGTAAATGTTGGCAGGTTGGCGAGGAGCGGCAAAGCTTGCGAGGTCTGCTAGATTATCTGGAGATATTGGGATAGATGTAGGACTTCACACCATAGTCTTTGTGTGGACCACACGATTCTACAAAGTTGGATGTTGAAACTATTGAAAGTCGTGAGAGTTGGAGTTAAGGTCTGTACGGGTCCTGCCTCAACGAAGTTATGTCGCGTCAGTAATTCTCAACATCTACGACGATCATTGGACGCTTTACCCGCACTGACATATAAAGCTTGGCTCTTCAGACAAACTGACACCATCCATTGGAGCTCTCAGCACGCTCCTTGATCACTTTCATATTACTACACAACTAGCCATGGCTGACAGATTCCCTTCCATAGAAGACTTTTCAGAAGGTGAGCAGGCTGATCACAGTCATTTTCCTATCCGGCATCACATTAACTGACCATAAATGTTATCTTCTACAGGTCAGACTGGAGTTGAGGGCAACGGCACGGCATCCCATGACGGAACCGCTGGAGACGACGACTTCCTAAGACGAGAGCGTGACTTACTCGGTGATGACGCTGCCCAATTTGCTTCCGCACACGACAACGCTGCCACAGCTACTGTGGAGGACGGAGACGATGATCTCCTAGGTGGTGGTGGAGGGAGCTATAACGGTGATAAAGTTGGCGGAGATGACGTTGGCCAATTTGAGAGTTCTTTTCCTGCTGTCGACCATCGCAACGAGGTATGGATCCTTTGCCATTCTTAAACATAGCACAGTGTTTGACCTTTGCCAGGCAATCGGACCAGGCGGCACAATTACGAATTCGGCTTCACCCTTCCAGCCCTCGCAACAATCCTACAGCAACTACACAGCCCCAGAAGAAGAACCTGAACCCATACGGTAAGTCCCACCCCGAGATATTATCCCTTCTCCCCCATTCCCCTTTTCTAATCCCTAACACTAACACCTGCTCCCAACCTTAAGACAATGGCGCGAACGCCGCGACCAGCAACTAGCCGAACGCGCCAAAATCTCCGCCGCCAAAAAACAAGAAACCATCTCCGCCGCCCAAAAATCCATCGACGACTTCTACGAAAACTACAACGCCAAAAAGGAAAAATCAATCTCCCGCACCCGCAAAGAAGCTGAGGAGTTCCTCGCTAGCCGCGAAGACACCTCCGCTGGCGGCACGAGCTGGGAGCGAATTGCGAAACTGGTGGACTTGAGCGGGAAGGGGACCAAGGGCGGGGCGAGCGGGACGGGCAAGGAGCGGTTTAGAGAGTTATTGGTGGAGCTGAGGAAGGATGAAAAGGCGCCCGGGGCGAGTGGGTATTGAAGTTGTATGTGCTCGAGGTGAAAGCGATTTAAGAGAAGGGGCAGAGTTCTTGTTGATATGGAAAGGGGCGTTGGAGCATAGACAGGGCAAAACGCGTGTGCATGAGATACCTCGTTGTAGGATGGTTGAAATGCATTGATTGCCTCTTGTTATGCGTCTCGGGATGTTGGGAGCCGTTGCTCTTGACGTTAGCTGGTTAGAAAGGACTTCCACGGTGTCGCACTTGGTGCGGGTTGAGGGAATAGCTCACTACATTTTAATGTATCATTGCAAACTTTTTCAATCATGCATGCTCTTTGAAACCACACACCAACGCTAAATATCACCACCCGTCTTCTCTCCCGCCTAATCCGCATCCGCAACCTCAATCTCCTCCACTCTCCCCGCCGACTCCCCTCTCCCCTTCTCTTCATTACCATCCCCGTCCGCTTTCCCCTTCCCCTCGGCTTCCTCTTTCGCCTTCTCCTCCAACCCCCTCAACCTCTCCCTCCCCTCCTCCGTCGTCCCATCAATCACCCCCTCCTCCAAACTCAACATACCCCCCTCCCCCAACTGCTCCACCACCTCCTCAGCCTCACTCACACTCATCTTCCCCAACACCTCGTTAACGCGGTCCAAACCCCCCGACTCTAGCGCTCGCTGCAGGCCCGGTGGGAAACGCTCGAAAATCTCACGGGCGGCGATTTCGACGGGGTCGGTGCTTGAGGCGTGGGGAATGTTGATGGTGATGGTGGTGTTGGGGTCAACGGCGTGAAGCTGGATTTGCTCGACGTCTTGGGTGGCGGATGGGTTGGAGGCGCGGGCTTTGCGGATTTCGACGCTGCGGGTTAGGATGCGGGCGTAGGTCGTGTTGACGTCGTCGAGGAAGACCCTTTGAGCTTGGTGGCCTTTTGTGGTGATGCTTTGAGATTTTGTCAGTATTGGGTGTGGGAGGGGTTTTGGGTGGCTTGGGTAGATTGAGTAGAGGGGCCTTACCGCTTGAAGAAGAGGCCGACACCGTCCCTGCCTAGCGAGCGGCAGTATTGGAGGAGCAAGGCTTGGTGGACGCATTGCTTTGCGTAGGCAGAGTTGTTGTGGTCGAGTTGGGCGTTAAAAGCTTCAATGAGCAGGCCATCCGTTTCGCGTTCCGCAACAACTTCTGGGTGTTCGGATATAAATTGAAGACACGCTCTGTAGTCGCCTATCTTGACCTTGGCAAACTCTTTCCCTAGTTTCGTAGGCTCGATGTGCTCGTCATCGGGGTCTGCATTACTGCTGATTGGCTCGTCCACGTCCGCTTCAGCACCAGATGACTGAGCGCTGTCGTGACGTCGCAGGTGGTCTTTCTTCAGGGAACCGGGATTCAGTACCTCGACTAGCTCTTCTTTTGGCTTTGAATTGGCTTTGGGCTTTTCCTGCTCCTTTGGCTTTGACTTGTTGACTGAGGAGCTATCGAAGCCCGTGTGTATGCTCTCACTCGTGATCTTCTTGCTCGCTTCCTTTTCCAGCTCTTCCAGCTTCTGCATCAACTCGTTTTGTAAATTTATAACTTTGGTCTTGTGCCCTTCGACCCCTTCTAAGTAGCTCTTGTACCAATTATCCGGCTTCGAGCCCACCTCTTTCTTAACCTGATCCACCAAACTCGCCATCATCTGGGAATATCGGGGTTGCTCGCTTTGAGAATGTACGCCTGGTGGGGGCTTCGGTGGCTCATCTTGCGCAGGGTCTCCGGCGCACTCCATCAATGCTTGCATCATGAAATCATCTGGGTTCCGAGCATCAGCCTCGTGGCTGCGTAATGCCGCCAGGAGAGTGTCGATGCGCTGCAGCAAGCCATCGTTGACGATATGCTCATATTTCAGTGTCTCGATCTGGTGACTTCTCTCAGCTCTCTGTTGATGTATCTGGTTCTGCTTGGCTCGTATGAAGGAGCGTTTGTCAACGTTCGGATGCGGCTCGAAATCCGAGTCGTCGGAGAGCTCTAAGGCATCCCATTTACTATAATTTACAGGCATCGTAGACGAGAGTTATGGGATACTCTGTGGGCCTTTGGATTTACGGCGTATTTTCGAATATGCGTTTTGTGTTTACATATGGACTCGGAAGAACCACCTGGATGCTTCTGACGTCGCTGTGCAGGGGTCCCTGGTCGAACCGCTGAACACATTGATGCTATCCCCCTTCTACGAGTATAAAAGCAACTACGAAAAACACAGTAAATTCTTGAACTATCCATCTTGCACATGTAGATATAAGACCAGACGACTGATCGTGTTTATTACCAAGTCGTTTCCTATCTGATCTAGGTGGCAGAAGCTTTGAAAGCCAGCGAGATAGATAAGATGCATCGAAAAGAAAGAGCTTGAGCCATCCCATACTCCTGATTATTCAAGACAAAGACACCAGCTCAACGTCTTACGAGTGACTTGTCCTGGATCTGGACCTACTAGGCTCAGAGGTCGGCCAAGTCCCTTAGGTTTCCACAAAAAAGAAGATAAAATATACAGGGGATTTTTCGCCAAGTGCTGTCTCTCCGTAATTGTTTGAAGAACCACAGTATTACCCTTGAATGCTTTGCACGTTTGAAGTAGATTGAAAAGTGATGGGATAGTCAATCTGGTTACTTTTTAGCAATGATTACAGTTTCTAAACAAAGCCCCAGCCAAATGGATGTTAGTAAATTAGACAGTCTATCTAGAAAAAGCCGACTAGAATAGCCTGAGAACGCTCAGCGTCCAAGTGGAAGTTTTCACAGCCCAAATTCTCGAGTCATTCAACTTACACAAGGTTTCCGTCTGCCAGATGCCTCATCCCCGTAGCCTTAAGATCTCACACCATTGCCTCACAGTCCCATTGCCTTGGTTCATGCCAGGAACTTGAAAGCACTCCCTTGCTCCAACCACACATAGCTGGTCCCAAAAAGGCCTTATTATCCCCTCCGCATTTTCCCAATCCTCCTCATCTCCTTCACCAACCCACTCCACCTCGACCACAACGCCCCTGCCCAGCGATGTTGCACCTTGCCGTATTTCCCCAAGACGGACACGGTAATCACCTATCTCAAACGCCTGGCCATTACCAAGCACCAAGGTCTGCCGCTGAGTCCATAGCGGACCGAACTTGGAAACCATAAGCTGAACAAACTCTTCGGTTTGCGGCCCAGATGGAATTGAGATTATAGTCGCTGGCTCGCCACTGCTGTCAGCACTGACGGTAGAAGAAGCAGGGGTTCCTGCTCGTGTTTTTGACGACGCATGCGTTGTGCTTATGGCGACATAGCTCCTCCCAGGACGGTGCGATAAGGCGAGGACCTGGAGGAAGCGAGCCCCCAGAGGCTTGATTTTCTCATCAATGGCAAGGGCAGTCTGGGTGGAAGGAGGAAGCGAAGGTGAGGGGGTCTCGCGGAACAGATAGTGCTGGAGAGTCCATGATGGAAGGGGTAAAGGATTGTATTGGGTTGAGAGGCGTTGGACAATGTCCTGCAGTGGGGAGGTCTCTGCAGAGACAATTGGAAGGAAGAAGAGGCTGTACTGGTTTTCAGCTGCAGCCGTCGAAATGGAAATTTGGCTTGGACTGACCCAGTTAATGGCATTCTGACCTTCGATGCATGAGATCGGCGGAAGTTTTAGCGCCTACTAGAGTCTGAGAGGATCCTCTTGAAATAGCCTGGGCGCTATCGAGTAGATACATCAACAGAACTCCAGAAGATATTATTCTCCACAAACTCGGCGAGTATGAGATATACGTCTGCATGAGATTGTACTTGGAGATCGTTTGCTAACATGCTGAGGTTTCGCAAATGTCATACGAGGATTACTTTCATTGAATGGCTGTTATATTCGACTTGAACACCATATCCACTCATTCATATACCGGAAATATGTGATTGGGACACTGCGTGCGAGAAAAGTTGAGTGTGTACCAGGCTATCATTAATCCTGTCTGAATCCCCCGCGGGTTTGCTGTAGAGTGGAAATCACGACATCAATACTTGCGATTTCCTGGACCGTGACGAGAGAGAGGCTCATCACTAGCGATTGGAAAAGGTTCTGCAAGCAGCCTGGTAGTCCCACTGGAGACTTAAGCCGTCCAAGGTCCAGATCTGATCGACTCTCGCAACACGGGCAAAGATATCCCAAGCTTGTAATAGCCCAAAAAGAGCCGTTCTATGTGATGCCACTGAACCTGATGGAGTGCAGCTGGAACCTAGACGAGACGGAGAGAACCATGGCCCACCGTTGTCCTTTGGTTTTGGCATTCTAACGTTAACATAATCATTGGGGACCTTGCCCTGGCCTGCAGTAATCGGCTATGCCGTTCCATGTCCCAATTACCGACGGTCGACCTCCCATGGCGAAAATTTTGTGAGTAACTCGAGGGGATGTGGGGACAAAAGACTACTTTGATATAACTGCAATGATACTCGTTCACTTGGAATCTGTCTATAGTCTATACTAAACGTAGGCCCGAAGATGATTGAAGATGATAGAGTGCCCTGCTCATGACCGGTCAGAACTGAACAATCAGGCTCAAGAATGCAGGTCTTTGTCTTAAGTCCTCTTAGGTGAGTTCATGGTATGGAAGGGGCCCAGGCGCTAGATAAAGAGAAAGGGACGGAAAGTAGCAATGAAATCAGATTTACTCTTAGGGTTTCGTTTTGGAATTGCTCTCGTTTTTACAGTGAGACAGTACCTAACTTGGAAGATATCATATATACAAGCGATAACCCGATAATCACATACAACTCAGCCAGGGGCGGTTGGTGTGACGTCAGTGCCAGACTCTGGGTCAATGGTGAAGGTTGCGTAGTCGGCTTGGTTCGAGTCATCGAAGAGCTGTCTTCTTTCTTTCTTGGTGGTTTTCTTGCCCCATTTATAGGAGAAGAATTCAGATGTTGCGTACCAAGCATAGTTGTTCCCTTGGATAGAAAGGTATCAGTATTGGTGCCGTCTCAATGAGGATTTTTAGAAGCGTTGAGAAGAAAAAGTGATAGGGGGTAAGTATCATTAAGGACTACTTCACGATTAATACTAGCTTTGGTATTATATCCCGTAGGGTCATTCCTCGCTGGGATATTGAGCCAGGCCCATTCTTTGCAGCGGCTTGCGCCATAGACATGGGCAAAAGCACCGCTGTTGCTCGGAAGAAGAGCGGTGCTGACGCCGACTATTGCTTCGCAATGCCCAAGCATGCCCACGTGCATGTACTCGTGAGCCCTGATTACCCCCAAGGTCAGCAGCTGTAACGATAGATAGATGACTTGTGAAAATTAGTTTGTATGGAACTTTACCAGGATGAGATAGAGAATATAAACTACATTCGGCAGGGAGTTCGGATTTGGTGGTTGGCAGCCACAGATTGTTGGAGAATTAAAACGCGTATCACAAGGATGATCACGACCTACATCAAATGCTCGTAAGATACCAACTTATTCAGCGACGTGGTACGGCCGGCACTGCCCAGGTCATTGCTATATCTCTTGCCGAAATATGCCTACGAATATTTTGGAGTCAGCAAATCCGTTGTAGATCAACGTTCGAATTGCAAGACTGCTTGGAGATGTGTCTTGCGACTCAAAAAGCCCCGGATTGGGGACGCATCACGCATGACTCGACATACTCGTATACATACCGGACAGAAGGTCAGGTAATTTGCCATTCTTTGCCGGTACGCTGGGGGTGGGAGGTATATGCGCCAACGCCAAAGTTCGGGTCGCTGGTGCACTTGTTGAGATTTTCCTCCTGGCAGCGGTATGATATTTGCTTTAGTTTCTGTAAAGCGCCCGCTTTTGTGACCTGTGGACTGTGGTGGCCCATCTTGAAGCTTGCCAAATACGCCTCAACAAGACATGTTTACTGGTGCTGGAACCCATAGGGACATTAGGGGAAAAGGCGATGCCATAATAAAATTGCTACTGCTAGCCGCCAGTGAAGCAACATTTTTTGTTATTGTTCTTCAGAGAGGTCTGAGGTGGTGACTGGTGAGAAAGTTCGGAAATGTTACTACAGTATTTAGCGGCCAACATAATCCAAATTAAGGACGAACCAGCTTCAGCCACCACACGATTGTCCTGACATCGACTTCCCTGCCTCACAGACTACAGTAGTCAGTCACCGATGTAAAAGGAAAAAGACGAGCTATGAGTGAAATCGGTTGTTTGCTAAGAAGCAGGCTATGCCAGGTAAGCAGCATCGAGCGAGTCTTATGGGGTGAGGTAAGAGTAGTCCGGAGATGAGCTATGAGACTAGGAAAATCCTGAAGGACTCCTCTCAGCTAAAGAGCTTCTCAAAGCATGAAGAAAAGTCAACGCATATCGTGATCCTGCACATCCCTTCAATGTGGGTATCGCATGCCATCCCTCAGTGTATTTTATTGTATTTGTCAGACAGCTCTTGGATTTCCTTTGAACGTTTAAGAAGATATCATTTGCAGCCAAGGAGAACGACATGCGCCACCAACAGACAACCGTTAGTCCCAACTCCCCAAACACACTGGCGCCTTCGAAAATAGATCTAAAAAACCATCATTGGGTGATCTTTCAAGTCTTCATCTGCCTCCCTCCAGCCCTGATGCGCGTGGTTTCACAAACATACTGCGCCCTACGCTACGTGAGAGAACTAGCTGGCGATTGATTGTATCACTTCCTGGTATCTCAGTCAAGAAGGATCATAGCGCAGCTGAAGATCTCCAACATCCTACCTGCCGAATCTCAGATTGGACGACGGCATGAACAGTAGATAGTATAGTACAGCTGTGCTCGTTGCTAGCAGCGGTGAGCTCTTCAGCTAGTACTATTTTTCTTTGACGTTCAAATTCACGAGGAGCTATATATGAGTGTCATGTCCATGACAAAACCAGTCTCTTTCTCACGGGTATCCTCAAAAGTACTTCATATCACCTTTCGCAACGTATCTCGTTTCTGTAGCCCTTGGCTTCTCAACAAAGGACCGAGACCTCTCAGCACTAAACATGTATTCCAAATCTTTGATCTGCATCTTCACATCCCTGGGCTCCATGCTTATGGTCCAAGCCTCTCCGCTTTCAACCCGAAACATCGCCAAATACGCTCCCGGCTGGTGCGGCATGCACATCGTCCAATATCAAAAAAACGTACCAGACGTCCCTCACCATCCCGCAAACGCCGAATACATGGTCGAGGTCAGTCTCTTCGACGCCAACCAGGCGCCGATTCCGATCACAAATTGCAACGGCTGCAAATTCATTGCCACCTCCGTAGCGTTGAACGGCGAGGCGAATTACATCGAGAGCTATCTGCCGTGGGGCATGGAGATCACGGTCGGGGCCACGGATAGCGATGCGATTCTCTTTGCGTATGGCGATCAGAATTGGGGGAGTAATGATCAGCCGCATCATAGTAATTTTGGCGGGTATGATGGCGGGATGAGGATTGGGGATACTGGGTTTAGTTGCTGAGGGGAGAGGTGGTCTTGAGAATCGGGGCGGAGGTTTTTGAGAGGAGCGAGGGGTGGTTGCGTATAAAACGAAAGGAACATTCTATCGCTCTTTGTGGAGAATATTCATCTGTACATGTGTATGTAGGAGAACTCCCTGTGTGAGCGGGCACAAAACAGCCGAATTATATATTCATTTCTTCGGCGCACTTCAAGAAGCGTTATGAACCTCCCTGACGAAAGCAAAGACTACTGCCAGTGCACTCGATGCCCCCAACGACCCAGCCTGATTCCCTTCGACTGCACTTTCCACATCCGTTACACAAGTTCCGATCGGATCCTGGGTGAAAATTTACTCCCCCCAATCTCGTTTCAGCGGAGTCCAGGCCGTCATCATCCCTTGTGCATTCCATGCGTGTAGTACTGTGGTTTTTGGGGTATTCATTGCAAGTACACAACATTCTCGGCAGAAGATTTTGGATACACTCTAACCGGTAGGGTCACTCACTACCTTAAGTAACTGTAAGAGGTAGCTATCATAGACAGTCACCAGAGTAAGCGGATCTTCTACGGTAATGTTAGCGGGTATGAGGACTAACAATTTAGATAAGCAGGCCTGATACGGTTCACTGGCTTCAATCTGCACAATTGGGCCGCTGGAGCGATTCTGCCATATGTACTTCGGCGACTGTGATTAATTTTGGCCCAAGACTAAGGCCTAGAAGATGTTGAGCCATTGCCGTAAGGTGGGAAAAATTATATGTCTAAAAGATAATATCTTGTTAATTCTTTATATAATTCTTTAAATGATAATATTATGTTTATTAAACATTAAAGTTATGATAAAAATGAGAATGCTGCAGTAATGAGATAAATGTAAAGAATACAATTGAATGTAAGATTGAATTTTGAATTTCAAAAAATTACTATTAGCGTATGCAGAAAGCTTTCGAATTCTTGACATTCATTTTTGCGCTGTCTCACGATGATTCTTTATATGGGGAATTCGAAATTTAACCTCGCATCATCTATTATCACATTCAAATAGATGAAAAAGTGAAGCTATTCAGGCACTACTAATCAAAATCTATAGTATTCGCTTCAAGATCTCTTTCCAACGCTTTGATATTCGTCTCAAATATATAATACTCGACGCTATGCTTGAAATGCTGCCTTGAAAATCGGTCACAGCGACTTCTAGCTACTGCATAGTGCAGAAACTCACCAAAAGTGTCTTTGAAATGAGGTCATATCTTCTCGAAATGTCTTCTGATTCAGGTCTTCAGCACACTGAAACTGAGCTCAATGAAATTGAAGTTCGAAGAGTATGATGACAGATATCGTATCTCACATTCGTGTGAGATAATGAGTTTCTCGATACGAGCGTTACAGTGTATGCTGACGTTATTTATGATGATTACACTCTTCGGGGCCGGAAAGAAACTGCATAGAGGTAGCAGTTCATCTGCTAGTCATCGAAAGAAAGCCTCGCCGTTGAATCAGCCTTCACGAATACCTGTACAGAGTAGATAGTCATCTATCGTGTAAGTCGAAAGAACACTTCAGCAATGCTCTCTCGCTCTAGAGGCTTGATAGCGAGCTGATTCACCAACTGATGCATAGGCTTGATGACGTCACCTCGTAGTCTCGTTGAAGAGAGTCTCGTCAACGAAGACAAGCTGCTCAGCAGTCAGACGAAGCAGATCTGCAATCCAGTTTAATCGCAGCTCATCGTTCTGTCTGATGCTCACACGCTGTCCCTTTTTATTGCTTCAGCGTCTTCTCTTCAGAATCCTCGATATCGTGAACTGATGCACGTTAATGCCTCACTTCTCTCATATGTATCAGATCATCTCTTTCTGCATGATTCACGACTGTTCTTCGAGGTAGACTATGAGGTCATTTTCAGCTGTCTTATGCATCTTGCGGGAAGCTTCTTTGAGTCGGAATTGAGATCTGAACGAAGAGTCATACATGAAGAGATTCTTCTGTATTCTATAGACGATATCGAAGTGACAGTGAACCTCTTCGGCGATATCTTTGGGGCGTCAGTGAAGTAGCAGAAGCCGTAGTATTTTGGAGCGAATCGCTGCAGGTAGTGAGCCGGTCATAGCTGAAAAACACGTCAATATAAGCTTAGAAGTCTGAATAGCTTTATATTCATCTACTTGAGCCTGTTGAGTATGATCTGACGCGATAATAGGTGGTGCGGGGTTAAATTTCGAATTCCCCATATAAAGAATCACCGTGGGGCAGCGCAAAAATGAATGCCAAGGATTCGAAAGCTTTCTGCATACGCTAATACTCATCTTAATCTGGTTTTATACTTTTGTATATACCAGTAAGTAATCTAACACTCATATGCAGCGAAAATTGCTCGTCAACTTTCGTAGAGTCTTCAGTCGTGGTCTGTTATTACAAAGATGCATGTTACTGACTTGGTGCAATTATTCTATGAAGCTCGCCTTAGCTATTGAATCCCAACGTCTTCTGCTCGCATGCTCGAACAAACACGCCTGAAAGTATGGCCAAACCCACGACATCAAGATTTATGAAAGAAAAGACATATCAAGTTGTACTCTTCGGTGACAAGGAGTCCACATTTGAGCTGAGGTTCGCAAGTCACTGGTGCGAGCAATGTCTACTGTTCGTTTATGATATGATGGTGAAAAAAGTATACTCTACTACCCATAATGGCGATGTACAATCACTCAGACAATCGTCAGCCAGTGGTTGCCACATGTGTGAGATGATTTTGGATCGGTGCCACCCAGATCAACGGGACTTTTATTTACAACGCACTGGAAAAAAAGATACGGCGGTATGTATGCAAATACAGAGCACGCAATCGAGCTTCAAGGGGCAGAGTTTAATCTTTAAAAAGCTACATTTTGGCCTGGACGAACGAGACCGAGCATCTCTGAGTGATGCAGACGGGACAGAATCGGTATGGCACAATCAGATAGCGCGAAATTGGCTTTCAAGTTGTCAGCGTTGGCATCATCGATGCACTGGCCAACCTATATCCACTATCAAACCAAGCCGTTTACTTGAGTTAGGCTCCTCTGAGAGACAAATCTCCTTACGATTGCGGAGCGCACATAAGCTGACCGAGTTCCCTTTGAGCTATTGCACCTTAAGCCATTGCTGGGGTAGAAGGCAGCCAGTGCGACTGACCAGGGGATTACTGAGAAGCTTCCAGCACCACATACCATTTGAGATCCTACCCAAGACTTTTGCTGATGCAATCCAAATCACACTGAATCTTGGCCTGTCATACCTCTGGATAGATTCTCTGTGTATTTGCCAAGATGATCAAGACGACTGGCTCGCGGAATCAGCAAAGATGGGAGACATCTACTCCAACGCCACATGCAACATTGCAGCCTTGGCAGCCAAAGATGACCACGAGGGCTGTTATACGATGGGACCAACGCTTGCGTCGAGCACTCTTTATTTCTCGACTAGGGGGAAGCGTTATATGACATCAAAATTGAGCGATACGGAATCGCGCGACGAGACTTTTGGGAAAGAGCCGCTGGGAAAGCGTGGATGGGTCTTTCAGGAACTCGTGCTCTCCCCGAGGACAATATATTATGGCGCCGGTCGTATTTTGTGGGATTGCATTACGGACGAGGCGGACGAGGCACAAACCATGGAAGCACGTCTGTGCTATACCCAAACAGCCCCAGGCTATAAATCGGCATTCGCCCATTTTCGGAACACGGGAACTGAGCCCTTTTCATATTCAGACGAGTCTCTGCGTGATTCGCTATGGAACAGGGTGGTCGAACAATATACAAGCACCGAGTTGACATACGAATCCGACAAATGGCTTGCCGTTTCTGGACTTGCTACAAGATACATGGAGAGAACGGGCCAGACATTTGTTGCCGGACTTCGCTGGGATCGATTGTTAGAAGACATGTCTTGGTGGAGCCATTCTCCTGCTGGCAAACTGTCAAACGGAGCACCCACGTGGTCATGGCTCTGGTGTAGGTCCGGGGTGGGTACGAGAATTGTCAAGCCGGACGAGCTTCTGGCCACCCTTGTCGCTTTGCCAGACAAGGAAATGAGCAACTGTACATGGCATGTAATGTACGAGGCGTCGGATCTGCCTGGCCAATCGACTAAGCCAAAGTGCTATCCTTTGAAAATCTCTGGTCATGTGCGGTCTTTCCGCTATGTCTCTCAGGACGGCAGTGTTGACGGGTCTTTCTCCATGAGATTTCATACGTACTCTATGGAAGCTGCAGATCTCTGGCTGGATCTTCCACTTGAAAGTGGTATGAGTATCTGGGGTGTCGCATACTCATTCGACTCACCATTCGATCCAAGGTTCGAAATCATCCTACTTGCGCCAGCAAGCCATGGTTACGATCGTTGGCAAAGGGTAGGAGTTTGCCGCGCCATCGCCCACGGTTTCAGGTGGGACAATCGAGGCGACCGCAAAAAGTTTCTGCAGGAGTTTGGTCCTGTCAAAGAGTTGACTATCGTAAGCGCAGCCAACGCCCAGCAGGGTCCTCAGCGTTCAATGCCGTTATGAAGCGGTAGTGGACGAAGCGTAAGCATCGGAGCTACGCAATCGCTGAACACGACTAAACGTGGGAAATTCGAACATCTTCAAAAGCTGTCAAGAGTTCTTGAACTAAACGACGTGTGCAGTGCTCATTCATGACGATGTCGATATTGAAATCCCTGGACCCCACTCATTTCATTCTGTTTCTCTACAAAGCCAGTCCAACACTATGCTCACCGTGGTGCCCGGTATCATACCCACCATTCCCAACGTTCCTTATGGAGAGATATCGAAGGGCTCCAACCTGGTGAAAAGGAATTTTTGGACGGATCTTGCAGCTGAATCCAGGCATGAAGCCACCGGCTGAAGAGCTCTTGAACGATCAGTGATTCCATTTTCCTTGAAATACATCATCTTCAAGTCCTCTCATGCTCTTCTTCCATTGAACAGAATGATTTCGTGAAGGCCAACAGCTCTTCGATCTGAATTAGAGATTTTTAAAAATGGGCCAGACCATGACTTGCCAAAAGTGGCCCCTGATTTTGGCGCACGCAGAAGCCTGAAAATCCCTGCATTCATTTTCTACGGTTGACTATCGTGCTCCCATTATATGGCCTTCTTTTCCCCTGTTCTGGTAGACAATCGGTAGTACATAAAGGCTCCAGTACCCCAACCACGATGGCTTTCGGTCAAGTTGCATTCATGTAGAATGACCGATAGAATAGAAAATTTCTCGAAACCCGTTCTTGAACGCATGCCTCCAGACCTGTTTCAATACATACTTACGCAAAAAACTATTACCGATGTTCCAGTCTGCGAACAGGGGCCTGCCGACGTTGTCTCCGAAGTTATCTCGGCGGGATCCTTTGAGATCAAAGCATGTTTTCCAGTCTCTTCCAGCAGTAGAATTGTTGTCTGTATGCATCTACCGGGAGGTTGGCCTAAGGAGCACCTTCACTGCGATGGCGCTAACACTCACAGGCATCTGCAAGAGAGGTATAGATAGGGACCGAAGCTGGTGTTCAATTATGGTCAAGGGTTCTTGAATCAATTCTGTGAGGGTGTCGCAGAATTCAACTTACGGCACAGGTTCCGGCTCCATATACATCAGTGTCGATTACCCCTCGGCGCTTGGGGTCAGTTTTCGACAGATCTTGGAAGAATGCCAGTGGTCATACGAGCTCGTGGGACACTGATCTCACCAGAATAATGTTGTCAGGCTTCTCAATGTCAGTACTGCATCTCAAGATGGACTGCAGATGAGACTAACGAACATTGCCAGTGGCACGATTCTGGCTATAATCATCGCAGCAGTTGCTGCTCAGAACGCAGAGCCAGCATACGGTTTGATTGTACTGGTTCCACTTGTCATGACAGATCCAGATCTTGCTGACAACTCATGAGACGAAAACGAGAGCACTGTCAAACTCACGTCTGATCGATTGCTGAGCGATCTGAGAACGACTTTTGAAGGGAAGCATTCAGATCGTCGAGATCACTGACACAACAACTCATTCAAGATGCTTAATGAGATCGTTAAGATGTTGTCGAGTTCGATCATGATGTTTGCGACACTCGACATTTTGTACAAATCATAAGTGAAGTTTACAGATCGTCTGCAAGCTGAAGACGTGAAGATGAGCTGCATGAAGATTGTTGAACTGCATCAAGTGAAAGACATGAATCGATTTACAGAAACAGGTCGTGCGATGAGGCGATATATCACGCAAAAGTTGATTGATTTTGTGAAGCAAGCGAAGAGCTTCGCAGATGAAAGTTCGAGTGAAATTCTGACTGCTGAGAATCATTAAACGTCATGATCGAGTTAAAAAGCATGATCAGCTCGACTTCGTCTAGCCAACTGAGAGATTCAAGCTTAGAGCAATGAGAGCTCACCAGAGAAGTTATATAGGTCTACGCCCTTCAGCCAAGACAGCACTTTCATTGCCAACTCATGCTCTTTCCTCTACCATACTAGTCTGACACCTGTACTCCTTGTACTTCTATGCTCAATCTAGCTATTTGCTAAGTGACTCTCGATATTCTAGGCGCCTAATGTTCTATCAGTGATCAAAAATATCCCGACTTTTAGTGATCAGCAGGGGACATAAGAAACAGTCTCGACCGATATTGAATTTGAGCATATTCAGGTTAACCTCGCGTTCTTCTAGGTACGCTTCCGCTTTGCCTTCGTATCTACCTTACGCATCATTTCCTCTTCCGATAGTCGGCTCTGCCAAACTGAACCTTTGAAACTTGGCGCCACACAAGACACAAGTGGCATGAGGGTCCAGCCTGTCTTTATCAAGGCTCCATCACGCGTAATCTCGCCATAGGTCATGGACCTTGGAAACGTAGTTCACCGAGGGGACGTCAGCTGAGACCCGGATTCTTACTGGCGCAGTATGTTCCAACTTCCTCAGCGGTCTCAGCACTGAATGGAAACGAACCGAGCATTCTTGAAGAAATGTGAGACGGAGGGAACGTCAGAGATGTTGGAAACAGGGAACAGTTGCTATTACCCCTGTGGTTACAGTATGTATGTAGTAATCTCCGCTTCGAGCCCTACAGGGCAGGGGCTGGGGGATTCAGAGTTTTCACCTCCTTCCTTCGTTCGTAGTTTTCTACAGTAGTTCAACCAATATATCTATACACATGCACATATGCTCCTTCTGACCCTCATACCTCAAGGAGGTAAGAATGACTGCGAGGGAGTGACTGTCTCGAATGAGACTGAGCAAATGCGACACGCGTGTCATGAAGCCTGTTCAACGCGTGCTATGAAGCTGATTAGCATGTAGTATGAACCGTGTATGCAGTTGACCATGAAGCACTGTTTACAGCACTGTGTGAAGCACTGCTGAAAGATGGGTTCGAAGATGGCTTTTAATGCATCCGCTATGGGAGTAATTAATCCTGGCAGTACCGTAGCAGACGGCTAATTTGCTTCATGGATGCTCAAAGACCCAAAGCCCATTCTTCATCTTTGAGAGCCCCGTCTTACTTCGTCCTCAATTCTGACGACTCGGCTTTGGACCTTCTTGGCAAGTAAAGCGGGCTTCGAGCGTTGTGCTGTTCTTTTCCTCTTGGCATTTGAACGGTGGCGGCCTTGCCGCGTCCTTGGGAGCTCGAGTTTTGGGGGGTGCTTCTTTGACAACGAACCCCTCGGCGATGGTGTGCCCGTTAGTTGCGTCGGGTTGGAAGCCGGTTTTTGAAGCCAAACCTACCCGGCATGACTACGATCTGTAGTCTGGGTACCACTCTTGGTAGCAAGGTCGATTCCACTTTTCTGATAGCTAGATAGTAAGTGAGAAGGGTGATACTCGACGTGTTCTCGCGTGTTTGAGCACACTGTACTCACTCGCGTAGAAGACGGGAGTCTGTATGTGTTATCAGCTCTTATTCATTCGTTATAACTGCCATATCAATGAGTTTATCATCTTCTCAACATTCTCTCCTTCTTCTTCTTCTTCTTCTTCTTCTTCTTCTTTCTCTTGTTCTTCTATACTCTCTGTCTCTCTCGTAAACTCTTAGCTTATTCTCTCGTTTTACACATCTCTTCTCTTTACTCATTTTCTATTTCCAGTGTATTGTAGAAAGGTATAGCGGCTGTAGAGAGTTTGGTCGTTTGGCAGCGGGCTGGGGTTTAAGGAGGTGTATGGTTATCTTACTGCGAGATGACACGTTAATTACTGTACTTCATCTCGGCGAAGAGGGTGTGGGAGGTTAGATACTTGGCTGTAGCTGGACTGGCAAGGGTTCTATGATATCTATGAGGTGGATGTTGTTGCTCAGATTCGTAGGACAAGTGAAACCCTTTTCTGAGAGATACGAATCGCCATGAGAAGTTTACGGGTATTTTGCCACCTCTTCTGCTTGGTTGCAGTGCCGTGCAGTTGGTATGTTGTAAAATCTGAATCACCACTACGTGGACTTGACAAAGGAACTTCTATCGCGGATATATTTCTCTCGGGTAATAGAGAGCAAACAATCGTTGGTTAAAGAACGTACGTCCGTTTCATAATTGACCCAGACTACTAACGAACAAGGCAGATGAAAATTCATATCTACTTATCTTCCAGCAATCTTGTATCCACTTCATAATGTAAAACACTCATCTCGCCGCACCATCGAAGCATGAAAATTCCCACGAAGATTCTCTCTCTATCCACCACTTACCCGAAACTCTCCAGTCGTGGGATCGCAGATCGCAGTATCGTTAGGAGCCCTGACAGCGCCCAGCCTCAAATTGGGTGCTTCATACACAATCCCCGAAGCGGACAGACAGCAAGCTTTGGACACATAGGTGCAATTACACGGACAGGCTTGACCGGCTAGAATCAAATCCTGCGCCGGAGGAGGAGAGCCTACCGGGTTGGAGGTTCCGGCGGAATTGATGAAGCTGGTGGAGTTGATAGAGATCTCGCCGAGCTTCCGCCCGCTCGCGGAATAGGGCAGCTTGCAGGTTCCGGTGAAAAAGCCTGATCCGACGCCTTGCCAAGGGTCGGCGATGCATTTGCAGCCGTCGGGCCCGGTGCAAAGGTTGACGGAAGCGCAGTTCTGGCCGCATGTGGGGCCGCTGCTTTGTTGCTGCGTACCTGGCGGGTTCGAGCCAGAGGTGCCACCGGTTGCCTGGTTGTTAGCACCGGCTTGGTTTATTGGTGCTGGGGGATTGACGGCGGTAGGGTCGCCGAAGGGAACTCCTTCCGCGTCGGCCAAGACTTCCCTGCCCGCTGCTACCTCTGCTGTGACATAGTTGTCGTAAGGGGAGCCAGGCTGGTAAAGGACCACAATGACAGTGGAATCCGTGTCTGTTTCCGCGTTGCGCGAAGTGGTTAGCCGGAACGCAGTCGAGATCCACCACGTTCGCGCAGCTCACTTACGTAATGTTTTCCATCCTCCAGAACCAAGCCGCACGCAAGAAACCGAGACCCTCTCCGCCTGGTCGGCCACCCCTCGGTATGTGCTTCTGTCCCCAGCTGGAGTTCCGTCCGGTCGTATCCTAGCGATCACGGCTAATTTGCAGCCCCCTGGTATTGCCCAAGACCACAAACTGTTAGCCACGGCTCCGTTAAAACGGGATTGGATTTATGTTGCACCATTGCCTCGATAGATGTTGAGCTCGACCCTGCCTCCCCAATTGGCTGACCTATACAGATTGTTTACTGGTCGGTCCATGCCTGCTGGCACAAACCAATGGCTAATCGTATCAGTATATCCAAAACCCACATCCGTGCCCCTGATGACGCTTCGGCTCTGCCATAATAATCTGGTGCAATCGCTTTGAGATGGATGACCATAGAATATACTGCACACAGGGAAGCTCGCCCAAGCTTGCGAGAAAGGGATCAAGATTGAAATAGATATGAATATCAGGACATGGCGGACTAAGCTAGCCATTGCGAAGTGTATAAAGTTTGTAACGACGAACAACAACGAGATCTGAATGAAAGAGACGTTGGGAAGGGGCTCTTTTTCTTTGCGGCAACACAAAATCTGTCACTGACAGCAGTCATAGCGTTGCTCTTTTTTACTCAGGGCTCCGTCTCAACAATGTACTGGCGATGTCAATTCAGCGACATGCGACCCAAGGCGTGCTGACGATGTTTCACGGTATATATGCGACTCAGTCGCATATCATTAGGTAGTCAAGCTTTTCTCCCGCTTTTGGTTAGCCTGGAAATCAGAGTCCAGGATCGGACAACCCAGGTCTATCTTCGGGCTCGACAGCATCAGACCTTGGTGCTCGCTAACGATGAAGTAAAAATCCGACAATTGCTTAAAGATACTCGTACGGAGTATGTACATATGTGTTTTTGGTGCCACGGGCGGAACATATTCGCGCTAGTATCAATCTAATCTAATCTGATTAGTGAGCAGTGTAATACCACTGCTCCTCCTACTACCTTACTACCTTACTACTCCTGCTCCTGCTGCTCCTATGCTTCAACAGCTAAAGCTAACCTAGGCCCCAGGCCGCTCTTACTACCCATGTAGGCGTGCCAGGTAGGCTTTCCGGCTGCTCAGGCACCTTACCGGCTATGATCGCGTGTGGAATGCTTAGGCCGTTTCCAAAACCACCAACCGGACCTTTGATGCGATATGCTATGCATACCTGGATAGGATTGTTCCAAAGTGTGTTCACATTTTGGCCGCTTTGTCAACCAACGACCTTGTCTCCCAAGATCTCGCCTACCGGCCCCCTAACATCTACGCTCGTTGTCTCAAGATCGTGTTTCACTACGCACACTTGAAAGATTACTTCCATTCTCAGAAGAGCATCACATGAGATGAATTACCAATAAAATACTCGTCAGTGACTGCTTCGAGAACGATCAACCTAATGGAAGCTCAATCCTTTCAAGGACTACTTTAATCTAATGAATAAGTTCTCACTTCGCTGCTGCTAGGCTATATCAATCCGAGTCCAGATGCTAGGTTCAATTTTGGGTGCAGCAAACCAGGACTCAAGATGTCGTTCATCCTGAACGTGGAGCCCGGAATCACCCCTCTCCGCGTCGTGGTTTGAAGTCAGTGTTGTAGCTCTATAGCCTTATTTCGTCATACCATTGCATTGTACTCTTTCAGTTCGATGTAATCATCATTGGTCTGGGCCTTTTGCATGCTCCCATGATGCCAGGGTTTCGACATGCCGGCCGCCTGGCTAGGTTTGGTCAGAGGCAATTGAGACGTGAAGGATGGTCTCATCTTTTTCTCTGTGCCCACAGAACTCGAGGACGATGCAGACTGGAAGCCAGTCGAGAATGCTCGGTATATTTTGGGACCGGTGTGTCGGACGAACTTGGGGAGGACGGGAAGACAGCTGACAATGATGCCAGTTGCAATCTCAGCCAGCGTCCACAGGCCCATTACGATGATATTGTAGCTGATATCTGGGTCTTTGACAACTTTCCAGGTGTAGTATGTCCGTAAAATTGATGTTATGCAGGCACTGCATGTTTCACAAGATCAGCTTTATTGTTCCGGGAAGGAATAAAAACGCGTTCGATACATGAAGAGATACCATACGATTAAAACGAGATGAGCTACAAGATTAAGGGTAGTGCACAGGAGTCGGGCGCAGGAGAACTTACAAGAAACCCGTCGCGAAGATTCCGATCGTCACTAACTTCTTCTTGAAAGGTATCTGAAGCCTCCACAAACAAGGCATGGGAAGAATCAAAATGGTTATATCGGAGACGGCATTGAAAGCCCCGCTCGCCATGTTCCAAACATCGGAGCTAAAACAATGACCGTCGGGGAGCCACGGCTGCCAAATTTTCTCGCGGGGTTTACATAGACCAATGAAAAATGCGACATCAAGTAGATAGAAGAGAAAGTTGCTCCAAATGACCACTTGAATCGCAATGAACATGGCCATATTTGCCTTCCTGGATGGGACAAAGATCCGAAGGTATTGAAGGAGGATCGAGAGCTTGATGAAGAAGACGGTAATACTGTAGATGATTGAAGTGACATTGACATCCTGAACACCCAATCACTATCTTCTCCTGTCACATCATAGTGTGGGATCTTACATAAAGTAGTTTTGAAAATGTTTTCAACTGTATGTTCCACATATGGACTCCGCCGCCATCTCTTATGGTCAACCTCGAGGGAATAGCCTCTCCGATCTGAAGAAGCTGCATTGGTCAGCGTCTGCGACACGAAAATGTGTTACAAATGAGTTTACCCATCCTAGAACAATGACATCTAGAATCTATCAGCCTCGCTCAGAATAGTTGGTGAGAAGTCTGTCAAATTACAGTCTTCGAAGTCCCAAGACCGAATGAGAAAGCACTTTGTATAGACGCGCATCAAGACAGCCAGAGTTGCGAAGACCAAGCACAAGGCCAACGTCGAGATGACCAGGCCATTGAGATTCGCCGGATCACTGAATTTGGGCGTGACCCCGGCAGGTGGTGCTCCAGCTGGTGCGTTTAGGAGTGCCTGGAGCTGCTGAGGCAACAACTGTGCTGTTGCGGCTTTCATTTTCCCAGGTGGAGTAACTGGTATGAGAGAAAATGATCCTCGTAGAAGCTACCAAGACAATATATAAATCAAGGCGCAAACAGACGAGCCAACGCCAGACCCGAGACATTCCTTGACAATATGGGCCGGCTGGGCACCAATATTGATCCTGCAGACGTGGTGCACACCATGCTTTGATATACAATCCCATCTTGGCATTCATGCGAGGAACGAATAAGGCGACGTTGTTCCAACCAGCATGCGATAGGAACCGCAACAAAGAGGAGTAGAACGATTGCGTGCACACCATCATTGTTGAAGATATGATGTTCTGCCAGGCATGTTGTAGATCAAATTCAGGCAAGGCTGAAGCACTTTAAAGGTAGAAGACTGCTCTAGAACATGTGTGGGTGGTCTCGCGCGCGGGAGGGATGCATTCGCTTCTTGGATAGGCAATTGGGGGCGATATCTCATGAGTCAGCTCAGTAACATCTGTACAACCATCAAATGGTTCCTTTGAATTCTATCCTTGAATGTTTCATAGATGGCGCAGATCTTGACCATCAATGCAGGATACGTATCGAATCAGTATCACTCTTTTCGTCAATAACATTCAAAAAATGGCAAGGGTTCGTTGGATAGCCTTAAATCGGGAGCACGCTAGACCGACCATGGAGGGTTTTGTACTGGATGAGGCTTGCTGGCAAGCAATGTGAAGAAGTGGATCGACAGCTGAGCCTCTCTGTGTGTTGCAAAAAAGGACGACTACACCTTGTCCGTAGTGATCCTTCGGAACTTAGTTCAAAAGAACTACACGGGATTGGTGGATCTCTTGATGTTGTCGTCAAGTATCTTTGGTTCTTATCCTTCTGTTGTTGACGTGTAGATCGACAGCTGAACAGCCTGCCTGCCGTTCCTCCCATCAAGAACTTCTGTAGCAGTGCATCTCTCTTGATCTCAACCTCTCAATGAGCGGGTGGTAATCCTCAATCCTTCAATTCATTCAGTGCTCTAGTCCAGCTGTCGTCACTTGCTTCGAACGTTAATTGTTGGTTTTCATTCGATACTCTGGGCCAAGTGAACTGCAATCCTGACAAGATTCCGACATGCGTGCCTTGTTCTCACGGCGAAGCACATGGCCTGCAACCTGCATAATGCACGCCGTGTTTCGACATGATGCAGTCATGTAGGTCCCATAAAACGCTCTTTGCGTACGTTTGCAAATTCGGCGTATGAGGGGTTTCCAATCATTTCCGCATTGGCGATGAGGCGTGTGCAGCTCGACCTGAAGCAGAAGAAAACACCCTTTGGCCGCCTCAATACTTCAATGCAGACTGACGTATCTACCATGCCCGTAGAGCGCTCCCCCTGTGGTTGGCAATCTCGCTTCGCCCTATAGGGCTAGGGATCTGGAGTTTTTACCTCTTTCCTTCGTAGCTTTCTATTGTACTTCGACGCATATATACATCTCAACGTGCTCCCTTTGCACCTCGTATACTATCAAGACCGAGAACACCCTACGGGGGTACTTGATCTCGTGCAACATCCAACAATTTCCGAAGGGCAAGAAGGAACGCATAAGAGGCAGCGAAGAAATGAAATGATCAGGCTGATGGAGCTATCGAAACGAAAGAAATGGGAGTTGTAAAGTATTACGCATCAATTGATAAAATTCGAGGCGCGTTCCAGAATGATGTGTTCAGAGCACTAAATGGACGCAAATTCTAGGACTACGTTAACGTCTTACATAGTTCTGAAACGTAATCCGGGGCTTAAGTATTTCGGGCCCTCCTGACCTCCTCGACCTCCTCGCTGATTTCATTAGTTTCCGGACTCACCAGATTGTGCATAGAAAATTCAAGTGTCGGCTGTCTTCATTCTTGCGCAATAGTATGACAGTCTATTGGAGTAAAACCCCCAAAAGCCGAATTTCCGGAATTTCCGGATTCAAAATTCCAAAACTGATGAATTCATAGCCTTTGAAGAGATTCTTGAGGAACTTCCTATGAGAAGCTCTAGAAGCAGCCCTCGGGTAGCCTCTTGATAAGGTCTCCGAGAGGGGGAGTTCCCAAGGGAGAAGCTCTGAGAAGAAGGCTCCGAAGGGGGGTTCTGGGGGATTGGCTTGTGGGAAAGCTCTGGTTTGCCCCTGGGTATAATTTGGCGGATGGTTTCGGGAGGCGGTTTTTGGGGATGTTTCGGAGGTATGTTTAGAGGATATATATTTGGAGGAGGGAATGATCTGACGGGAATATCTTGGGGAGTTCTTGGGACGTCAGCTTTGAGAGGGTCCTTCAGAAGTAGTAGTACCAATGGCTTCGAGGGGTGCATTATCAAGGATCTGGTTTTGAGATTTTGAAGATTCCATAACTCGGGTACTAGCGGTTCTGTTACAGTAGACTGCCGTAAATAGTGGTGATATGAAGTTGTACGTGTTGTGAACAGCGCCCGGAGATCAATGGAGCCAACGAGTCCCTTATAGTGAGCCTTCGGAGCGATGCTTCAGAGTTCGGAAGAATGTTGATGATTTAGGCAGCAGTCCAGGTAGCAGTTCGCGTAGCAAGATCTCTAGACAGTCATCTCGAAATCGTTCTGATAATTACGGATAATATCGTCAAACCGGATTCACTTTTGAGATGCTAAAAATAACAAGTAAAAATTTCGTCTAAGTCGACGTCGAGACCATTTTCAATCGGACGTGTTCTCATCTGCACACAAAGCATTCGCGTGTATCTTGCAGCTTTTGGTCAGGAACTCTTCGAAGCATATTACGAACAGCGTGGAGTTATTTGAAAGAAGCGAGTAAAAAACGTACTCAAATTAAGTACGAAAAGAGTCCCGACAGATCACGGTTTATGAATGTGAAGAATCCAAATTGACTATGTGACGAAAGAGATTGAAGATACTCGACTGATTTCTGCTTCATGACATTGTTGTTAGTTTAATGGTGTAGTGGTCAAAGCATTTTCTGGTAACAAAACACCAATCCTATATCGGTAAATCACTTCTTCAATCTAAAAGCTCCAGCCAAGATTCTCAAGTTTAGCCCTGTACGCCATGCGCTTTAGCCCAATTTGTCAGCCCAGTGGCCTAATCCCCTCAGACCATCACGCAGCGTAACCCCGGTGCCTTATGGATTCGAGACGGACAGGAGGCGATAGTCATGAGAAACGATCATGCAAGGATGAGAGGGAGATAGATTGCAGCAAAGACCGGCGCACTACATAGCGAGCAATCAGGCCGAGTAGCGTGGTTGTCTTGATCTGGCGTCGAAGCACTGATCAAATGCTAAGAGTATGGATGAACATTGAAGGTTATGGCACCTGGGAAGCATGCATACCCGAGGCAGCATTAACCGGCGTTTATTAGCGTGTGCAGAAAGGTTTAGAATCCTTGGCATTCATTTTTGCGCTGCCCCACGGTGATCCGTTTATATGAGGAATTCGAAAATTCAACCCCACCATCTATTATCGCATTCAAAAAGCTGATTTTGAAGCTATTCAGACCTCCTCGCTTACAGATCGCTTTTATAGCTATGCCGGGACCACTTCCTGCAAGCCTTCGCTCCAGAATACTACGTCTTCTGCTACTTCATTGAGCTCCTTGAGCAATCGCTGAAGAGGTTCATTGTTGCTCTGCCACTGTATACAATATTCAAGAGAATCTCTTTATGTATAACTCACCTTTCAGATCTCAGTTTCGGCTCAAAGAAGCTTTCCGCAAGATGTTTAAGACAGCTGAAAATGACCTCATAGCCTATCTCCAAGAGCAGTCATGAATCATGCAGAAAGAGATGATCTGATACATATGAAAGTGTTACGATTCTAGCCTTCGTCTATTCTTCGCCTAGCCTTCGCTCAGCCTTCGCTCAGCCTTCGCCCAGCCTTCGCCTAGCCTTCGCCTAGCCTTCGCCTGGCGTCAACCCTATCGAGCCTAGCACAGGGCTAGGGCACACTCATATAACAGCGAGTTCTTTCCTGTAGATACTTTTCTTCCTTAGTATTTATCTATTAGTTATATTACACCCATATGACTCGCTCTATGCCGGCTTCTAACATTAGATAAATACTCACCAATCCTACTATCGACGTGTAGACGATATGAAACAATCTACTTCGTTTGTTCAGAAATTCGCAAGGGATTCTTCGGATTTGTATCACTTTTTATTCGCAAGAGATTCTTCGAATATTTAAATGAGCTAAGAACAGTCGCTCATAGGATCAACGATAAAGGATCTTCGTTGGTTGCTTGAGAATCAACCCGAGCTCGTGAATCAGGCGAGTCAAAACAATCTGTGCCGTTCGATCAAATTAGTGAGCCTGCTTCAAAGGCACGATTCGAACCGACCTCTTCGATGAGCAAGTCGGCTAGTGAGCCTGCTTCAAAGGCACCTTTCGTCAATGCGATGACCTACCTATTCACATCGCTCTACCAATCAGCGAACCGGCCTACCTCGTGTTCCTGTGTCAACTAGTGAGCCTGCTACAAGGGCAGATAACGATTGATCTCGTCGACTGAGCTAGTCATTCGAAGTGAGCCTGCTACAACGGCAACCCACCCGATTCAGCAACGAACCGTCTTTTATCCGTACCTTCTACGACTTACCTCTATTCACAAAATTGACGGACAACAGCAAGATGATATGTACTGGGGACAGGATGAAACATATACTATATGTCTGAAACCACGAAGATATGAGCTGAAATCCGTTCATCGTTGAATATTTGAAGCTGGATAAAAAGGGCCTGCTTGAATGACAAGGATAGTGAGCCTGCTACAAAGGCATGAACGGAACAAGCTCTGCTACATGCGTGTAGTAGAGACGGACCGACAGTGAGCCTGCTTCAAAGGCGCGTCCGATATTGACCTCGTCATCGAGCCAGTCACCCGATAGTGAGTCTGCTTCAATGACACGGTCAGGACCGACCTCTTCGATGAGCAAGTCGGCTAGTGAGCCTGCTTCAATTGCCGTCCTTCCCCTCTCATAGTGAGCCTGCTACAAAAGGCCGTCACCCTATCCCTCTTTTTCTACATAGTGAGCCGGCTACAATAGGCATTTTTGATGGTCTGAAAGGTCAATAGAAAGGCTCGACGGAATAACATTCATGCGGACATGAATAGTCAAGAGGGGGGGGTAATGTTACGATCCTAGCCTTCGCCTAGCCTTCGCCTGGCGCCAACCCTATCGGGCCTAGCACAGGGCTAGGGCACACTCATATAACAGCGAGTTCTTTCCTGTAGATACTTTTCTTCCTTAGTATTTATCTATTAGTTATATTACACCCATATGACTCGCTCTATGCCGGTCCCTAACAGAAAGAAGTGAGACATTAACGTGCATCGATTCACGATATCAAGAATTCTGAAGAGAAGACGCTGAAGTAATAAAAAAGAACAGCGTGTAGAAGTCAGACAAAACGATGAGCTTCGTTTGAATTGAATAGCAGACATGCTTCGTTTGACGGCTGAACAGCTCGTGTTCGTGAATGAGTTCTTATTCAATGAGATCACGGACTGACGTCATCAAGCCTATGCTTTCGTTGATCAATCGACTCGCTATCAAGTCTCTAGAACGAGAGAGCATTGCTGAAGTGTTCTTTCGATCTATACGAAAGATGAATATCTATTCTGTATCGATATTCGTGAAGACTGATTCAACGACGAGACTTTCTTTCGATGACTAGCAGATGAACTGCTATCTCTATGCAGTTTCTTTTCGACTTCAAGAAGTGTGATCATCATGAATAATGCGAGTGTTCATTGCAATAGTCGAATCGAAGAGCTCATCATCTCACACGAATGTCAGGTAAGTTATTTGCCTCGTTGAATTGATGATCTATCACTGATATGAATGTCAGATGTGATATTTGCCTCCCTACTCGCCGAATTACAACCTCATAGAACTCACCTTCAGCGTATTAAAGGCCTGGGTTCGTAGGCATTTTGACGAGATATGACCCCATTTTGAAGGCATCTTTGATGACTTTCTTCATTACGCTGTTGAACGAAGCGAATGTGATAGATATTCGAGGCAGCACTTCAAGCATTCAGGCTACATCTTTGAGGCAGATATCAGAGCTTTGAAACGAGAATTGAAGGTAGAAAATCAGGAATTTGATTCTATTTAACGACTCAGTTCTAATAGAGTCTTTCGGATGCTCTAGAGAGGGTGAGGGGATCATCTAGAGGGGGTGAGGAAGTCATCTAGAGGGGTGAGAGGGTCATCTAGAGGTAGATTTTGACTTCGGCGTTGAGGCATTTCGAATAAAAACGGTTGCAAGAACGTCAGGAACGTCAACAAACAAAGAGGTCTGAATAGCTTCAATTTTGGGCAATTGGAGGGGCGGTGGGGTTGAATTTTCGAATTCCTCATATAAACGGATCACCGTGGGGCAGCGCAAAAATGAATGCCAAGGATTCTAAACCTTTCTGCACACGCTAATATCGCGTGCGGCCGTAGGTATCGTTCTACCAACCGGACTTTGCCTTATCTCCCATGATCTCGCCTACGCTCCCTTGCCCCCATCCGCTGTCTTCCTTCGAGTCTTAACACCTACGCTCGTTCTCTCAAGATCGCGTTCCACTAACAGGACTGCCCTGACCATCCTTACCATGTTCTTCCCTCGCAAAAGGTCAACGGCCGTAATTCTCGCCATATTTGCCAGCTTTACCCTATGGTACTACACTCGAACTATTCGTACAACCTTAGCGCCAAAGCTTGGGGAGCAAGGACGGGATGCCTGGTTCCGTGATGTTTCCCTAAAGTACCCGATCATGCGAATGACTCGATTGCCACTCGGAGATCGCGTCGAAATCCCCAAAATACAACATGAGTTTGGCATCGAATCAGCAGAGGACAAGACCTCGAGAGAACAAAGGCTCGCGGCAGTCAAGTCCAGTTTTGAGCACTCGTGGCGAGGATACGAGAAACATGCGTGGATGAAGGATGAGCTGTCTCCCGTAAATGGTGGGCATGTGACAAGTTTTGGGGGGTGGGCTGCGACTTTGGTCGATACATTGGATACTTTGTGGCTGATGGGAATGGAGGAGGATTTTGCTCACGCTGTGAAAGCTATGAGCCAGATCGACTTCACCACAACCGAATCAGACGAGCTGAATGTTTTCGAAACGACAATCAGGTATCTTGGTGGTCTCCTTGGCGCTTACGACCTTAGCAATGGAACATATCCGGTGCTCTTGGAGAAAGCCATAGAGATAGGAGATCTGTTATGTCGGGCATTTGATACGCCGAACCATATGCCAGTGACCCGATGGCGTTGGAAATCGGCGATGGACGGCGAAGCGCAGGAAGCAGGCGAGAGCACGCTTATTGCGGAAATAGGCTCTCTTACCCTGGAGTTCACCAGGCTCTCCCAATTGACTGGAGATCTGAAATATTTTGATCTTATAGAAAGAGTCATGACTGAGCTATACAAAGCCCAGAGCAAGACCCACATTCCCGGCTTGTGGCCCGTTGTTATGAACGCCAGACAAATGACTTTCACCAACGGTGGCTTCACGCTCGGTGGTATGGCTGACTCACTTTACGAATATCTGCCAAAGCAGCACATGCTACTAGGCGGCTTGACCGAGCAGTACAAGGAAATGTACCAGTTGGCAATGATAGCAATCAAGAACTACATCTTCTTTCGACCAATGACACCAGACAATGCAAATATATTGGTTTCTGGATCCGCAGACGTTCTTGAAGATCTGACGGTGAATATTGATCCGCGAGGACAGCATCTAGGATGTTTTACCGGTGGCATGGTTGGCATTGGCGCCAAGATCTTTGATCGGCCGGAAGACACAGCAGTCGCCCGGAAGCTCGTTGATGGCTGTATCTGGGCGTACGACAAGCTAGTGACTGGAATAATGCCAGAGGTGTTCCATATGGTTCGGTGCGAGAACCCCGCCTCTTGCGAGTGGGATGAGAGAAAGTGGCACGAGGCAATTGCATCTTTCAACACTCAAAATGGGGATAGCCCGCCCATGGATCGCGTAGAACAAATCATTAAAGACAATCGGCTCCCTCCTGGTTTCTCAGATATATCGGATCGAAGGTATATACTACGGCCGGAAGCGATTGAGAGCGTTTTCATCCTTTACCGTATCACTGGGGATGTCACGTTACAGGATGCGGCGTGGCGAATGTTCCAAGCGATTGAGAAGCATACCAGAACCAGTATTGCCAACTCAGCTATCTCGGATGTGACTGTGTCGGAGCCCCCAAAGGACAACCGCATGGAGAGCTTTTGGCTGGCAGAGACGTTGAAGTACTTCTATCTCATCTTTAGTGAGCCGGGCGTTCTGAGCCTGGACGAGTATGCGTTGAACACCGAGGCTCATCCTTTGAGGCGCCCAGTATGAGCCCGACGATGGATCATAATTTCCCAACGAAAATCACTGTCCTAAAACCAAACCCGAGACATCGTTTAATCCAGCCCGTGTCGGCTGTATCATCCGAAGCGTCTATCAGCATCCGGCTTGCGTTATCATTCCACCCACATATTGCAATGCAAAACACGAGAGAGAAGGGAAAGACATACCCAACCCTGCAATGCCAGAAGCTAGGCAATGGGACATCATCAACTTCATGCCCTCCTCGGGAAACCCCTCAAGCGTCTTTGATGGCTCTACAAGCGCAGGGCCGCTCTCCGCCTATCATCCCCACGGCCCCTCCAGAGCAGCAACACGAACAAGGAGTATGCGGGTTCGCTTGCAGTTTCTATAACCGCACCCCACGTCCAATGGGAACCAACACAGAATGGTGGTCTGGCCTGGCCTATCCAAGCAACGGGATATCCACTTTTCTATACGAGAAAGGACTTGAAGCCTGAAGGAAAATAGCGTAGCAACCCCCTCGAGGATCAAGTTGAAACTGTACGTCTATATAGTAAAAATCTTTATCGTTGTTGGATTCCGAATCAATTGCTACGCTATGCTATCTACAAACTCAATTCCACTCGGTGATGCCAACTCGCTCATTCGTTCATTCGCTCGCTGCAAACATCAAGCACATTCACAAACAACGCCCTCTTCTAACAAATCAACCAGTCTGCCCCTGATATCCCACGCTATAGTCAATCAACATCCCAACATCCCCTCAGCCCCTCTTCCACCAAACACTCAGCTCCTCACCGTATCCTCCCCCTCACTATCACTCAAACTGTCCCTCCTCCTCCCCGCCCCACCCCTCCTAAATCCCCCACCCGCATACCCACCCGCACTGCCTCCTCCCGCGCCTAACCCCGGAATCGGATGGAAATACGCCTTCGTGCCCCTCGACCCATCCGTGTCCGCCTCGCTGGCGGTATACCTCGCATCGAAATCCAGCGGCTCGGTGTAGCTGCCAAAACTGCCCGGTACGGACGGGTTGGAATTGTTGCTGTTGCGTTTGCGGTTCGGGGTGTGTTTGCGCGGCGAGGCTTGGCGGGAGCGCGTTGGGGTGGAGTCTCTCGAGGAGGGTTGAGCGGCGTTGGGGCGGAGGGGGCGGTGCGAGTCGGTGGAAGAGGGCGTGTGGGCGTAAAAGGTGCTCTTCTGCTTCGTCGGCGTTTTTGCAGCAGCGGGCTTATGCGAGTACTGCTTCTTTTCGTTGTGGATGCTTTGCTGCGAGATATCCGAGGCGTCCGTGTAGCCGAAGTCGGTGTATTCGGTGTGGTAATTCCCATCCGCTTCTCGGTTCAGCCCACCCACTCTAGCGGCTTTCTCGTGCCGGTAAGCGCGCACGTCGTTGTCATGTCCGTTCTTGTTTCCCCTCGGTACCTTCCCCTTGCGCCCTCCTCCCTGCAGCCCACCCTTCATGAATACCCCCTCGTCATCCCGATCCACTTCCCCAACCACGCTCCCGCCACCCAGCTCCGTCGTCTTCGTCGCCCCACTAAGCGTCGTCCCATTCGGGCCCTTGCGCCGCAAAACCGTACTCTTGTAATCGTCCCAGTCGCCCTTGCGCCAGCGGAAGCCGCCGTTCTTCGCCCAGAAGAAGAACCAGATGCTGGCGAGCACCATTCCGACACCGATGAGGCCGAAGAGCGCGAGGATGCCTCTGTTGTTTACGTTGTGCGGGTCGAAGGAGCCGCTGCCGGGAGGGGTGTTGGAGGTTGGGGGGGCGGCATTGCGAGTTGCGAGGTAAGAACCTGCTTCTATGGGCGAGAGGGTGCTGGAGCGTTGGGGAAAGCCTTGGCTGGAAGAGCGAGTTTCGAGGCCGAGAGGCGAGCGAGAGGGGTCAGACTCAATGGGTAGAGGAGCCATGGCTGTGGTGTAGAGATGGTCTCGGTCGTAGAGAAATCTTAGGCCAAAGCTCGGAATCCGTAATTTACCAAAGATTGAGTCTTTTGTGTATAATTTGATTGCTTAATTGTTTCTCCTCTATATTCGCGATACTGAAACTATTCGAGTATCGTGTAGAAGTTTTTACATATCAAATTTGCCATGGTATAGCCTGTAGAATATGTGGTGCTGGTGGTTGGGGGCTTCTTTGATGGCTGGGGGTGACGTTTTGTTTACATACAAGTCGTTGCACTAGGCAACGCCGCAGGGTTGGATGGCTACACCCTACGAGTAATTCGCGAAATTTGGTTTGAGATCCATTCATGACCTCTCGAACGCTACGAAGGATTGATCGGATTTGATTTGCGCTGTAAGTTCTTTTGTGATACGTAGAGATGCTTGATCGTCCTCGATTGAATCATACGGATTTAGCGCGTGTGCGAATCTTATTCCCGATCCTGCAACTTCCCTTGAATCCTTCAATTCCAATGGTTTAAAGACAACATCAGTGATTCGCTTTTGCTTTTTATCCTTCTCTCCCTATCTACTATTGTTCTCAAAATTGAGCAAGTTATTGAAAGAGTTGGTAGGATACTTCGAAAGATATCGAGTGTCGGGCTTTGCGTTAGATATCTTCTGCTCAACTGTTGTGGTCCCCATTCTCGCAGTATCTGAGCGATCACAATGGAATTCGATCATTCGTCCGTAGGCCTCATTAAAGTAGTAGGTTGTATGTTAGATCCTAGATTCGGCTGAATTCCCCTTGCGGAAAAATAATAATAGTTTATGTGGGTAATCCCTCGAGCGCTTTTAGCCAGATAGATACTTCACTAAATCTCTATGTGGTTCCTCAAGCTATATTTCTTTGATATTACACCAGACTAGGACTCCTCAAGTCGAACTTGTTTGATCTACGTTTGAGCATTCAGCACTGTTCCAAGTGACTGGTGTGAGTGGAGGTTTCATACTTCGCAGACGCTATCTGATGAAACGAAGAAAAGGGGCGGAAGATCCTCGGTCAAGGTTCCAAATACTCGAGTATTCTGACCGTGCGCCTGGGGGTGGTGTACGGCGAGTAGCTTCCACTTCATGATTCAACCGCTTAGCGTGGATCTTGTAATGGTTATAAACTGTCCCCGGTTACTGTTGATTGCACACCTTACTCGAAGTGGCAGCAAATGCCATATCGAACACAGTGAAACTAGGGGGAGTCTTCCATATGTCTCAAGCACTTTGAAAGTAGCGTCGCCGGATCTTCTCAGCCTCCAACTCTTCCGCATAATAGTCCGCATCCAAGATCTTTTCAACTTCAGGTCTCCAATACTCATCCATATGGTAGACATGCCATGCAGAAGTAGACTCCCAATAATCAGGGTACCATCCAGCCATTTCCCAGTCAATAATGCCGACGATATTGTCATCTTCTACTAATATATTCAGGCTGTTAAAGTCGCCATGCGTCAGTTTTGTCTCATACTGGCGCTTGTCTTGTAGCTGGATAGTTCGTTCAATCGCCGCGTCACGATCTATCTGGACTAGAACTCCGCTCCGGTGAGAATGGGGAAGTGAGTCCATAACGGAGCCAGAGATGAAAATCATGAACGTTACTTAGAGGACCAAAACTCCTTTTTATGCCGTCGGTATATCGATAATCGTAAATTGGTCCTCCAATCAGCCCAGATACTTGTCCTGGCACTGGGTTTGGCACAGATCGTAAATCATGCATCAGACTTATTAGCTGACGCCGTATGATTTCTTTTGATTTTTCGGACGCCCGTTGCCAGTATTCCCATAAAGTTTGTCCGTGTATGTATTCCATTACAATGTAGGTGCAACCCTTGCGGGTGAAAGCGCAGTGTAGCCTAATATATTCAACATTGGCACCTTCTTCGAGGGTCACCAGTGGACCTCTCTTGACCATGACATTGGGTGACAAGCGCACGCCCGGGCATAATGCCAATGTTGAATTTCATGCGAATCGCAAGCCATGTTGAGATTCGTCTAGGCTCTGTTTCTCCATGGCTATAGACCATGCAGACCTTGTCGCAGCAGGCAAATACCTGGCGTCTAATATGGACTGCCAACGACCAGGCAGATCGAATCTCAGCAGGTGGTGGAAGGAGGAGGAACGAAGGAAGTAGATAGTAAAGCCATGAAGTGAGCGATGCACCAAGAGAGCCGAATAGGGCGCAGAGGGAGCGCCGTTTTAACCATCCTGGCGCTCTTTAGGAGACCTCCAACAAGAGTTGCAGATTATGATATGTTTATTCAATGACAGGTTAAATCGTCTATCAAACTGTCGTGATCAGTCTGTACTGAAGATACACTTCAACCTCAACAAGTCACAGTGCACAGGGAACAAGTAGAGTCTCTCAAGTGGTTGACGGGTCATAGAACCGGGCAAGCCATCCAAGGGCTGATTCTGCTGTCGCTCTATGCTTGGATTACGAGATGTTTTATATAGTAGGTTGAAAAGTGTACATGAGCACGAATTGTGGCAAAGTTTCAAGCTTCAAGCCCTGTAAAGTAGGTAGTCTGAAATCCATCTCAAAAGGTGTAAGTTTATCAGACATACATCGGACCATAGCCCAAGACGGACTCCAAGCACGATGCAACGTAAAACTCCACATATCCCAAACCTTATCAGCACCAAAACTCCTTCCTCTATCCCACTGCAATATATCCCACCGCTCACCAAGCCCTACCCATACCCAAAACTCCCCAAACTTCCCACGGTCAGCCCCCCAACAAGCCACAGCCCCATAAAACCCCCAGCCGCCTCTCTCTCCTCTTCCTCGACCCACTCCTCTACGCCCATCATACACGAGCTACCCAAGTACCCGTTACTCAGTCCGAACAGAAACTGCACTACGACGAGGTAGAATAGGTCGCTGTTCACCACCGCCCCTTGGCCGCCCATGTTGCATAGGTAGTACAGGGGTATGAAGCCCGTGCGGAGTATAGATAGCAGAAAGAGGATGCGCGGGTGTGAGGTTAGAGAGATGGAGGAGATAAGCGTGCTAAGGCGGCCGAGGAGGTCACCTGTGTTCCAGAGGAGGAAGGCGAGCGGGATGAAGCAGGCGGGTTTAAGGAGACGAGGCGCGGTGGATGGGGGCTGAACCGATGGGATAGCCTGTGTGAAGACTGGGAAGACCAGCATGGTTATTGCAAAGGCCACGGCGACCGCGAGGGCGAGGTAGCGGAGTTTGATGAAGAGGGCGAGGAAAGGGATGGATTTCTTTGAGCTAGGGGGAGAGTCTTGTTCGGGGCTATCGAGGCCTTCGATTGTGGGCTTTGCCATGGTGCTAGAGCTGTGCTGGCGGAGGAGAAAGAGGAAAGCGAAGAGAGCGAGGGCGGAGATGCCAGTGGCGGTGAGGAAGGAGGCGAATGCTGATTTGGGACTCTCTTGCGTTGCACCCTTCCTGGAGTCTTGCTCTGGGACTGACAGCACGGAGGCAATTTGCGCTATGCATGGAAGCACGCCCGCCACCCCTTGTCCCGTCATGATCGCTTGTGTATATTCGCCAACCCCGGAACCCGCAACGTAGGCGAAGACGCCGTTCTGACACAGGCCCGTTGCTAAGCTAGCGCTAAATACGATGAACATCAGGAACGCGAAATAGAGCTCTGCGGAGACGTGTTGAAATGTGACGGTTGAGATGGCGAGAAGGGTGAAGCAGACAATATTGAGGATTAAGGAGGAGATGATGCGATTAGGGTAGGAAGCGGTGGCTTGGAGGTGAGTGAGGAGACCCATAGAAACGAGGTTTGTAAGGGTTGATACTGAGATGATGGCCGAGGGAAAGTGAGTGAGGAGCCATGGCGAGGTCGAGAAGCGGTTGGAGAAGTACGGAAAGGCAGCGAGGAACATGTTCCTGTAAGTTGAGATGCGTGAGCCTGGGAGAAGGGGGTTGGAGATGGGATGTGCGGAGTTTAATTAGGATGATTTACCAGGCCCATAGCATAGAAGTACCGAGAAGAAGGAAGATGGAGTATTCAAGCCATGAGAATAGCGGTTTATGAGGGTTCTCGAGGAGCTGGCTATCGGAGGCATCGAGGGGTTCATAGGAAGGCTGCCGTCGCCGCTTGAGGGCGTCGCGAATGCGTTGCATGGCTACCTATATGGACGTTTGCAAGTGTCTATGAAAGGTGCAGCATCTTCATGGTGGGATCAAAGATGTCATCATACAAGCTCTTGTCATAAGGAAGTCAAATAGACAAAAAGTCTGCTGATTGAAAGAAAGCATGTGCCCGGGTATCTATTGATATAATGACCATAAACGCCCGGTGAAACGCGCCAACTACCGCCGCCGCCGCTAGAATGCGATTAAAATGCCACCTCCGAAGGTTCCTTCGTTTTGCCAAACTCCATCCTTCCATCATCCAGCAATATACCTCAACCCTTCAAAGTATCGTAGCTTTTCAAATGACTAGTTTCATCGCCAATGAGCCAGCTATCCGAAACTTTGTTGGAGCATGGGCGATTCGTGATCTTCACCGTAAACTATCTCGGCCCTTAGCCTCCTCATCTTCACTATCAAGCTCCTTTTCATCATCCTCGTCTTCCGCGCTCTGGTTGAGGCTTGACGATTCTGAACTCCCGTGGCTCGCCGGCTTGACCAGATCCATTGCGGAGTGATAGCCTCCTTTGTTAGGATATCCAGGTCCTAGGTTTTCGATGAGTTGCTTTAATTTTGACCAGATTTCCGCATCTTCTTTAGCAGCCCTATCATCCGGCTCGACATCCTTTACTGTATGTCTTAACAATATCTTTAGAAGATAGTAAAGCCATAACACATTCGTTGCCGGTACAAAGGTATCCCATCTGACGATCTTCCTATGCTTCTTCGTAAGAGCTAATGAAAACCTCTCGACCAATTGCCGCATGAAACGATATGTATCGTACTGTAAGGTCTCATCGGGTTCATTTCCTTGCCCATCGAATATTCGTTCGTCATGCATCGGGTTAAAGATAGTTCGCAAGTCTTCTAGGGTGGCTCGCGACAAGGTATAGTCGATAATAGTGACTTCGGTGTTGGTATATCGTTTGATCCCCATGCGGTCGTCACCGTCTTGAGTTTCAAGGTATTCGCCATTTTTCTTGATGCATATGTTCTGAACTTGCAGATCTCGGTGTTCAAACTTGAAATGTTCTTCTCCACGGGCAAGTGCTAATGTGACAGCCCAGAAGATATCCCAAGTGTCTCTGATACATAACGGATCTTTGGTGACACTTTTTTCGAAAAGCTCTTCCAAGTCTACACCTGCATAGCTCATCTCCAGGAACAGCCATAGTTGATGATCCACAAATTTCGCAGTCGTCCCTGACTCGGACCCGTGCGCGACTTCAAAGATAATATATTCAAGCTCCAGTGAGGGCGGCAGCTGGCCGTGAAGGACTTCTGCTCGACGGAATTCGGCAAACCCTGGGTAATTGCTCATGGTTATGAGCATTTCTGCCTCGTTGGCTGCATCCTGGATACGTGTAAAACTGGTCGTCCTGGAGCCGGGCCCTTTTCCAGGTCGTAAGGGCATCAGCTTCCCAATCGTGAATTGGCTTGGGTCGGTTTTGTTTTGCAATCGCAAGATGCTTCCGAAGCTACCTTCAGCGATCTTGGTAACCGTGCAATTACGTGTCCACTCGTCATGCCAATTTTCGATTCGTTCAACTGTTGATAGGACGTCGTCAATACTCGTAAGAGGCGTCAAATAGTCGAGATCTTCAGCGCTCAGTGTCGCAGCTACGGTGGGAACCACCCCTCTTCCGCGCCTCGATCTGAGCACTGGTCCAGCCGGACGAATGGGTTGCTCGATGGTTGGACGAGCCAAAATGCTGCCAGGAAGGATGTCAAATGCGGGATTGTCAAGTGGCGAATATCCAGCAGGAACGGCGCCGGCAGACTCCGCGACAAACGAGACGTCATCTGAGGACTCTCCACCTGGAGCTCCTCCTTGCGGAAGAACTCCAGGTGGAAGAGTCAGCCGCTGCCCGAGTAGCTGGCTCTGACCAAATGCGGTCAGCTGGTCCTCTATGCGATGAGTCCGCACATTCTCTGATCGCTCGAGGAGCGGGACGCGGTCTTGGTCTGCCACGTAGTGAGCTGATGTTCTCTGATAAATTAGGTATAATTGGTAGATCTTACCGTGGGCGGATGAGACCCCGAGCTTTGCGAACTCCGCAGCCAGATTCCTCGTAGTCTTCTTGCCATAAGTTTTGGCCTTCGACGCCATGGTCTTGGTGCCTTGCCAGAGCTCTGCTCACACCGTCAGCTAATTACACCCATATATATATACATATATGTTGTTGAAGCTCCTTAGAGGAGCTCCTTGAGATTTATAAACACTCACTGGATGGTCCGGATCGCTTCATCATTGTTCCGGTTGCTATGTGTTGGACTGTGTAAAAGCGGCGGTGGCGTTTGTCCAGAAAGCGTTAGTCTTCTATCTACTCGGGTGATAAGGCTGTCGCACCCCAACACTTCCGTTTCGATTCACAGGATGGAGTCACAATTCAGGACTGCACGGCAACTTTACTACTCTCCACAATCAGAGACTCTTTAAAGCGTCAGATACAAACTGTTATACGATTCTTCATGGGATTAAGTAGCTATCCAACTGTGAGGATGGCCCCTTGCCACCCAGCAAGCGAATAACCAGCAGACTGTTCACCCGTCTTTGAAAGAACAAGCAATAAATGACAGCAAGCAAACCAACAACCGACTACTTCATGAATTGTCCTGGCTGCCGGGTATACGTTGGCTCTGATGAGGTATGACGAGTGTGCAGGGTCTGGACTCTGTTGACCCTAGGCCGGTATCATCTGGAATCAGATATTGTCGAAAAGGTTCAACGAAAGCATTTCGATATTGACCCTACGATTTGCGAGTACCAGATCTGCAATAGCAGTTTATCGATTTACTATGTAATCTTATGTGTTGGTTCATTCGTAGGCCTTGTTATTTGCGGAGCCATGCGCTTAGATGTGGTTCCATGCTCCAAAACTGAGCGCCTATACCGAGATTTAGCAGGCAAAAGATAGGCTTCATCGAATAGATCAGCGCCCCATATTTCGCGGATTTCATTGGCATAGTGGCTAAGGTAGTGCTTGTTCACCTGCTGCGCTCGCCGGTTGATTTTACGATTTGACAACCCACATCCGAACAAGGAGACAAGACGTTGTCGGCAGATTCTTGCAACAGTCTGACGCGCAACATGTACTTTGCATTGACTGAGCTTTCGAAGTAATTGTAATCCCCAAGTCCAAGGTAGTCTGCGTGTCCGACCTGTAGATGAAGTATCCCTCAAGATCTTACCGTTGACTCCGCGCTGAAATCCCCAAGTAACGATGGCTTCTTGCATGACAGTAGGGAACAAACTCCGAAGAGGATGTAAATGATGTCGAGGCGACAGGATCGCTAGCACTCGTGGCGTAGACACTTTTCTATCTTCCATTTCAGACGACGCTAGACTCAAATGTGATGCTCGAGCTGTAGGGTCCGAATACCATTTGGCAAGCCATAATGACAAAGCCTCAAAGTCCATCAGCTGTCCCGCTATTCCCAGTCGCTTGAGGATCTCCCTCCATGCAATCGGTGGTACCGTTCCTCCTAGTTGAAGGAGCTGTTGCCATATGTTGATAACAAGCGGTAGATCATCAGTGCGGTAAGGTCGTCGTCCAACCTGCCTCCTTGAAAGCATGCATACACGAACATAGCTACTTGATCTTGGGCTGACCATGAGGTGCATATCTCGCATTTTATCCAGCGTGAGCTTGATGCCATTGAGATCTCGCCGTGTTAGATAGAGTCGAAGTAGCAGATTCAAATAGTCGGCGGCCAAACTTTCGTGGGTCGAATTGACTGTTAAAATAGCAAGAGTTCTCTCCATCTGCCGAGTGTCGCCGGCTTGATGATAAGAAAGAAACAAAGACTCCAGGAGGTTGCGATCTTCGAATGTGTCCGGATGAAGATCACAGGCTAACACATCATTCAAAAGGGTACTCTTTCCTTCCGAGGCTAGCTTGCGGACCAACTTAGAGAAAGTCGAGTTGCCAATAGATATTCCAGCTCTGCTCAACTGATCAATCCTGCTATTAATAGCTTCGGGTATGGACTTCTCGCGCGACGCGAGTTCCTTTAACGACAATGGTCCGATGGCTTCGACACCAAGCACACACAACCCGTTGATGACAATGTCAATGGTGAACATCGTCGTGGCAAATAACCGTGCGCAGAATCCGTCAGTGAGTACTTTTGGAGAAATCCCATGAATTTCTCCGAGCTGTCTATTCATCAGCACCCGAGAGATTAAAGGTGCTGGTTTTAAGTTGCTCCTCGTACGATCTGCGAATGAAACCCCAGCATCAACCATTCGTTTGGTTATCTCTACGAGATGGTCATGATTGCCATATATAGCGAGGTGGTGTAGCAACGGCTCGCTGATGGAGGCATTGGATGGGAGATCACATTTTCGTATCAAAAGATTATGCCATTTTAGAGCGGCAGTAAAATCCCCCCTTGCACAGAACTCTGGGATTATGGTGTTGTACATGTGACGCATCCCAAGCCCGATGTATATGCGTCTGAAGTACCCAAGGGCTGCCTCATTCATCAGAGCATGCCGGAACAGTTCTACCACATGCTCTGGCGAAGGTGGGAAATCTATATGGAGGTGTGCGTGCCATTCGTAGGCGTAATTTGGCTTAAACCTCAAATGATACCTTAAGATCGTCAGGTAGAGTTTTGGCCAACTCTGCCCGGTTAAAGCCCGTTGCTTTTTGGCGTAGACTTCGATCTCTTTCAGTATTTCGGGAAAGTTGAAGCCTAGTTCTAGTAGAGCACTCCAAAGCTCATCTGCAATGCGTCCTCCACATGGCAGTTGTAGACCCCTTCCCGATAGATTTTTCCAAATAGTTATGAGCCCTTCCAGGCCGTAATGCCTTTGGCGAAAGCGAACCAATTCTAACCATAAGTCAAAGTCCATGGCATACTTCGGACTATCAACGAGACGCGGGTATGAGCCATTTGGATCCGAATTGTCTAGATCTGATTCGTACTGCCATCGTTCAAAGGTTACTAGATATTGTCTCCAATCCTCAACCCTCCCTCGATTGGCGATCTTGCGTATTACAGCTAAGAGCTTGGTACGATTGTCGTGTTTGCGTATTAGTCCTAGTCGTTTGCGTATTGACCGACGAGAGGCTTTAGTATCGTGATCGACTGGAGATGTCTCGGCGAAAGTTCCGCTCGATGAAGTGGCTCTTGATCCATAGTCGTCGGCTCGACGGCCACAGAGAAGTTTTGGTGAGTAGTACAGCGTAAGAGGCGGTTTATAAGTGTTACACAAAGCGCCTAGAGCAGAGATGTTTCTCAACAGTCTTTGCGACGCCGGTCGCATGCAGCATACGCCTAGGTATAGTTTTGGATGTATTGGAACATTCTGTTGAAATGCAACACAAGGGCTTCGGATCTCGGCAAAGCTATTAGGAGTATTCCCGGGCCCGTGCACGTTCCGGTCCCGTGCACACCCTAAACCCGATTAGCAACCCATACTTTTTTTATTATTATTCAACCACCATTCATAGAATCAAATTGCAATTAATATAGAGAGTTGTCGATATCTATATGAAGCTTCCAAGCTATAAGAATCAATCATCAAATCGCTTAGAAGCTTTGAATTGCCTTCCAGCTCGCGTAGACCTGATTTGACTTGGCCCCCTTTCCACCTCCTCAATAGCAACAAAATCAGTGAATTGCTGTACTTCCACCTCTTTAGACTTCTTCTTTTGCCCTTTCTGAAGCTCTTTAGCCTTCAGCTTTTGCTCCTGAACTAGACGTCGTTGCTCCAATTCCTTCGCCCGTAGCTTCTTTTTCCGCTTCGCTTCCTCCTCCCGCTCCGCCTTCTTTTTTTCTCGTTCCACCTTTCTTTCAGCTATTAAACGCTGTTCCTCTAGCTTTCTAAGCTCCCTTTGTTCCTTTTCTTCCGCCTTTTGAATAGCAGCTTGCTGTTCCTCTTCGATTCTTTGAATTTGACGATCACGAGCCGCCTGAATCTTATTAGGACTAAAAAACACCCCCTTTGCCTCACCATTAACCCCTAAATCGTCAAATAAAGGCTTTCCACGTCGTCTGCGACTTCTCTCAATACGTACTGTTCGTCGAAGACCTTCATTTTCTGCTTTCAGAAGAGCAACATCTGTAGTAAGCTTTTCAACCGTATTGTTCAACTTACGAGCTTGCGGACCAATTGCTTCTCCTACAACTGACTTCATTAATCGTCGAACCTTTCTCCAATCAGCTTCTGACAATGCTGAAGAAGAAGAATGGCTTGAAACAGGTCTAGCGTCCGATTTAATCTGCTTTATGATCTGTGACGGATTGAAAGGCAGCAATTCTGTCTTTTCCCATCCACTTTTGATGTTGGCAGGCGTGAAAGCAGCTTGATATGCAGGCCAAAATAGGTCAAAGAAGTCTCTTTTCGATATTCGAGAAAGTTCTTGACTCTTAAAGATTCAGTCGTTCAGGTTTTGCGAGTAGTAATTGACCAAAGGGTTGAATAAGCTGACATCCAGAGGTTAAAGACGATGCGTAGAATGAGGAGGATATAAAGCCACGAGCACCTTGTTCTGCTCACACCAGTCAAGGAACTTCATGTTGATATGACTGTCATGCCCGTCAACGAATAGAAGGCGATAATCGCGTGAATTTCGGGCTTTTGATCTCGTATTTCGGTCAAATACGATAGTGAGCCAAGAGTAGACCAATTCATCGTTAGTCCAGCCAGTAGCGGAGGAAGCAAAGAAGCAGGATTGCTCTTTGGGATCATATTCAGTAAGCCAGCTGTCCTGAATATTGCCTGATATCGTCTGATAAATGATCGAAGGGGGTATATGAGTCATATTCATGCAAATGGTTGCAATCAAGGTAATTCATTCTCTATTGCCGTCTTGACCAGCACTCAGCAATTTGTCACTGTCAAGATGCTTTAAACTAAAGACTCTTCGAGTCTTTTGAAGCAGTTCAAGTAGAAAGTCCTTTTCGTTCATATTGTATGTGTTTGAAGGAAGAACCTCATATTCTTCGATTTTTTGCTTTACCTACCCTTATATTAGTATGAAACTAAACGTAATGAAGACACTTACAAGGTCAAAATAAAGCTGATATTGATATGCATTATCGGCTTTCTTTCGCTCTAGATCAGCGCCTTGTAGAAACTTTGACTGCAGTATATCTGAATGACGTCGAACGAACTCATAAGACCAGTTTTTGCCTGGCTGTTTTCCAGATATATTATACGCAAAAACGCGAATCATGGCATTGGGAGGAGGTATACCACGCTCGGTAAGCTTGTTGATATAGCGAATAAGCTCTTTTTCTTGTTGGTTCGAAAGAATTGACGTCGTTTGCTTGCTTTCCTTCACGGAGGCCGTTTTACCCCTATGTCGTCGCGACAGCGTGCTTCGATTGATATTGAATTTCTTTGCAGTTGCAGTGTAGTTAGGTGAGTCTTGCAAAGCTAGATCTGCAAGCGCTGCCTCAATTGAAGCCATATTGAATTTGTAATTGATTTTTGAAGAAAGATGAAAGTAGTAAAGTGGGGTGTGCACGGGACCGGAACGTGCATCGGGCCGGGAATACTCCTACCGGAGCAGCTATACTGACTAAGCAACGCTAATCCTATTGGTCCATCGCGGCTTGACGACATGTCTCTCCAGACTCGAGCTCTCCCCCGATCATTCAAATCATACGACACCCCAGGGGCATAAAC